>Ga0070750_10000239_pt1 | contig 30003 bp, 42 predicted proteins | sample VirMetDEL_Nov_24_FD_77013 | JGI IMG/M metagenome (GOLD analysis project Ga0070750, IMG submission 77013) | Aqueous microbial communities from the Delaware River and Bay under freshwater to marine salinity gradient to study organic matter... | ecosystem: Environmental > Aquatic > Marine >...
ACAATATGTAATTCTAAATGCTGATGAAGTAAGTACCGTCAACTTTGATGATGTGCTTGAGACATCAGCAGATACACTGAGATACAATGTAGCAGGGGACAAGACATTCGTTAAATACGAAGGCGAGACCCCAAGCTTCTTGGTCGGCAAGCCTAGCTTTTCGCATTCAGAAATTTTAGAAATCCTGTCCAACGAAAACTGGACTGCTCCAATAGAGGAGTTATCTGCTGAATAAATGATCTTAAGGATTGAGGCCGCACTTTGTGAGCCTCCATCCTCAATATCCGCGTTCCGGGATACAACGCTTTACGCAACCGTATTCCGCCAGCTCGATGTTTTACTTGAATGCGAGGAGGGTACTAGATCCTCATATTGGCATTGGTTAAAGAAAAACGGGGCTCATGATTTTGTGCGGGATTTAATATTTCCCTACGAAGAAATCTATACACCAAAGCTTGGTACCCGAGATGCAAATATTAGAGTCGATCGATTAACCGCTGAGTCACTCCCTTTTGTGACAGAATCAATCCGAAGTCTTACAGAGGGGTGGTATTTATAACCACCCAGGATCCAGATCCGAGATGTACATATAATTTATTCGTATCAGTACCAAGAGCTAAAGAACCGACAGGGTCTGAATTTCTAGCGGATATTTTACTTTCGGTATCTATAATTTTTACAAGCCCGCGAATAGAATTTACCGCGGACCCGATAGAGCTTGCTAAATTACTCAAAGGACACCCCCAGACTATTCTCTACATCTGACGCCGAATATCTAATGACGCGCGCGTTTATTTCTTTCCTCCCCCATCCGTACTGTTTCGCCCAACGCCTAACAGTTCCGGCCGAAACATCCATACGTTGTCGGATCTGTCTTGGAGATAGGTACCGATTTTCTCTTACACCCATAACCGATTAGTAACGCTCATTTACGGTTGTTGCGACCGGTTGTAAAACCGGGCAACCGATTGAGAAACCTTTAGGAATGCCCGATTATTCACCTTACGGGAAGCACAGGCTTTTCGAGTTTAACCCAGATTAATCTAACCCAAAAATACATATAAAACTATGTCTAATATTCTATCACAAATCGGTAGTGCAGTAAAAACCAAGATCGACGGAGTTAATTCCGCAATCTCGGATGAAGAAGCAGCTCGTATAGCCGCTGACAGCACTCTTACCACCAACCTTGCAACCGAAGCATCAACCGCTAGAGCGGCTGAAGCAGCTAACGCAACCGCAATCAGCGACGAGGAAACTCGTGCAACTGCTGCTGAAGGCGTATTGACCTCCAATCTCAACACTGAGATTTCTGATCGTACCACCGCAGTTTCCAACGAAGCATCCGCTCGTGCATCTGCTGACACCACTCTTCAAAGCAACATTGACGCTGAAGCTACCACCGCTAGAGCTGCAGAAGCTGCTAACGCTACTGCTATCTCTGACGAAGAAACTGCTCGTATCGCTGCTGTTTCTTCCGAAGCTAGCACCCGTGCGTCCGCTGACACCGCTCTTCAAAGTGAAATCGACGCTGAAGAAACTCGCGCAATCGCTGCTGAAGGTGTTTTAACAACTAACCTCGCACAAGAAGTTACTGATCGCCAAGCTGCAGTTTCTGCTGAAGCTTCCACCCGTGCGGCTGCTGTTTCTAACCTTGATAGCACAAAAGCTAACCTTAGTGGTGCTTCCTTCACAGGAGACGTAAGCGGAACAAACCTTGTACTTACCGGTAACTTAACCGTTCAAGGTACCACCACAAGTCTTGAAACCGTTAACTCTCAAGTTAAAGACTCGATCATGCTTCTCAATGATGGAGCAGCAAGCAGTGCAAACAACGGAAACGATGTTGGGCTTATCATGGAGCGTGGATCCAGCGAAGACAATGTTGCATTGGTATTCGACGAAGGTGAAGACAAATTCGTCTGCTACAAAACCAGCGCATCTGCATCCTCCACTGACATATCCAGCGATGATTCAACCGCAGAGCTTATGGATATCAAAGTCAAAGATGTATTCATCGGAGCCGATAACCTCGGATCCCTCGCTGAGTTCACCAATGCATTGAATGCATAGTACGGCACGCCCCGTATATTGAAACTCTTAAGGGGCTGGAGGCAATTCCTTCAGCCCCTTTTTTTACTCTAGTGAAAATAATACTCCTGTCGGCACTCTTGATACTACTATCATCATCCTGTAGTTTTAAAAAGCTTTACCCGGTTGCCGGTGCAACTGTAGGTGGTGGAGTAGGGGCTTTGGTCGGAGGACCTGGGGGCGGTGCCCTCGGAGCATTTGCAGGAGCTGCAAGTGGGGAAGTTCTAAAGTCAGAAGAGGAAGTAAAAGAAGCCGTCGCAAAAGTTGAAGCTTTAACTACCGGGGATGTACAAAAGATGGTGGAGCTCGGTTTAAATGAACACAAGGGGTGGTTCCAGAAGACAATCGATGGTATTTATGATGTACTGATGCTCGGTGCTTTAGCCTCTGTTATGTACTTCATCTTTCAATTTTGGTACGGCAGACATTTCGTAAATAAAAAACTTAAAACAGATAACTTAAAATGAGTGATACGCCTATGATTGTTGGATTTGGTGGGACCGTAGCAACTGTTTCTTTGGGACAGTGGAGTGATATAATTGCAATCGTTTGCGGTATAGCAACGACTGCTTATATGATCACTAAACTTATTCAAACACTAAAGAAAAAAGACTGATGGCTAAAGACTTTAAACCCTGCGAAAACTGCGACCCTGCTCGCAAAAATCTTTGTGCTAAATTTGGAACTTGCTTAGGCAAAGACAAAACTAAAAAAGGCGACAAGAAACCTGTTCGTAAAGGTACTTACGGGTAATTTTATTTCTTCCAACCGGTTACATTACCGTAACCGATTGTATATCTTCGCGTTATGGAAACATCAATCGCGGAGGTTGAATCCCCGCAAGAAATAGGACAGGAACAGTTCAGCATTGAGAATGCGTCAACCGACGATCTTCGCAATGCTTTAGGTATAACGCAGGAGCCTCAAGCCCAGGAGCCAGAGCCCGTAGCCGAGGAGCAAATCCCGGAGACCCAAGCCGAGGAGCCGTTGCCGCAAGCCGAAAGCCAAGAGCCGGAGGTCGAGGCAGAGAGCCCAGAGGAAACAGAGGAGGAAAAGCTCGGAAAGCGGAGGATAAGACCTCGAAACGAGCTGGATCAGCAAGTCATCGATCTCTACAGATCGGAAGGATTTAGCGGATCATTTGCCGACGCATCTCGTGTAATATACGGACAAGAAACTGCTCCCACCCCTAATTCAAATCAAAATTTAACGGCCACACAGGATGAAGTCGAGGCGAACGAGCCCGACCCAATCGCAGGCATAGATCAACAGGCTGACGACATTCGCGCTACCATTCTTGAGCTTGAAGGAAAAGTTGAGAAAGCAGCGGAAGATCTTGAAACCACTGAAGCACTTAGGCTCCAGCGGGATATAATGAAACAAGAGCTTCAACTGCAAAACTTAACTCTCCGTAAACAGCAGATGGAGCAGGAAAGAGAGCAGCAAGTTTATCAAACCCATCGCAGCAAAGCGATGGAAAGCCGAGACAGAGTTTACGATCGTTATCCCGCTCTATCCGACAAGCAGTCAGTTTATCGGAAACAGTTTGATGACTATGTCGCGAACGCTCAATCGGACCCCGACTACGCAGCAGTTTTCAATTCGCCAAAATGGCCTGAATTACTTGCCAACGAATTTGCATCTTTAGTGCCCGCTCCGCAGGAAGCACAACAGCCACAGGCCGTTGCTCCTCAGGCGCAGGCTCCACAGATGGGAACTCAGGCAAAGGTCTTGACGACGGGAACTGCAGCACAACCTGTAAACACTCCCGTGACTCGCGAAGGTTTACTCCAGCAGGTTCCGACTATGAGCAATGAAGATTTATACGCATTGCTCGGGAATCCTGGCGGAGCCCAGCCTTTAAGATAAGCGGGGAAATCTAAAACCCTATAATTACTTAATACAATGGCTGAAAAAATTATACCAGCAAACCCAAATCCAATTGCCGCAGCACAAGCCGCTGGTAATGTGGATCTCGTATCAAACACAACTTCCTATCAAGGCCTTCTTGATGGTCCTAACTCCGATTTGCGTTCACGCCTCTGGTCTGAGCTCGTATCTCGCGACGCTCGGGAAAAAAACGTATTCGCAAAGTTCATCGGCGGAGAAGGAAGCGGTAAACCAATCACTGAAAAACGCGATCTTAGCGCAGGCGGATCAGACAAAGTAACATTCACTACTGTTGCTCCAATTCGTGGGCAAGGTGTACGCGGGGAAGCTATCCTCAAGAACGCTACCGACACCCTCGATTTCGGAACCTTCAGCATCGAAGTTGACCTTGTTCGTCACGCTGTGTCTTGGACCCAAGTTCTTAAGCTTATGCGTTTCACCGGTAAAACCATCGATCAGCTTTCTGCTGAGGTTATGTCCGAGTGGATGTCACGCACCGAGCAAGACCAAATCCAATACTCCCTTCGTCAAATCTGCTTGAACACAGGCGGAAACTTGATCAGCGGATACGGAACCGGCGCAAATGGCGACCTTAAATATGTTGACGGCTTAAGCACCGACATCATCCAGGAAGCTAAACAAGCTCTTATCGCTAATGGCGGTGAGCCTATGAGCACTGGTGGTGACATCAACCAAGAAATCCCTGGTTACTTGTTCTTCGCTCCTGACGCTTGCTTACGCCCTCTCCGTTCTGACCCCGACTACTTAGAAGCAATCACTCAAGCTGACGCTAGAAGCGACAACAATAAGTTGTACAACGGTTCATACGCTAAGTGGGACAACAACATCATCGCTAATCACAACGTTCTTATCGACACAGCTCGTGGACGCCAAGGTTCTCCATTACTTCCTACCTTTTATGCTTACTCAGCAATCGCTGACGCAAGCGCATTAATTGGTGACACCAATGGCGATTTCATGGCTAACTTCCGCGGAGCATTCATCGACATCCCTGGTGGTGGCGGTGTTGACCTCGTTGAAGAAGCTGGAGCTACCTACTTTATCTTAGGTATCGATACCGACGGAACCGTTGCGCTTTACTCTTACGATGCTGCTGCGGCTGCTACTGCTGGAGATTTCTCCAACATAAGCGGTGGTGCTTTAGCTCGTGTTTTAAACGCAGACACCGGTTTTGATGTTGCTAATATGGCAAACCTTAAAGCTGACGGATCAAACTCATTCTCCGCTGGCGCATTGTTCGTACAAGCCAACGCTCTTGGTACTCCTATCGGATACGCATTGGCGATGGGTAAAGACGCGATGTACTACGCAAAAGGAAAAATTTACGGTGAGCAAATCTTCCATTACGACGATTTCGCTAACTCCGGAAACGAAGCACACCTCTCCGCGGTCGGCGTTCAGTCGGTTTACGGAATGGGAGCTCGCAAGGACACCCGTGGCCGCGTTCCTTCCGTTCAACTTGTTGAAGTTGTTCGTCAGGTTCCTGGTCTTTCCATTACTCAAGCGTAAGCTTAATGGCATTTCCCCTGCCCACAAATCCCTAAAACTGGCCTCTCCCCGGCAATGCTGGGGGGAGGCTTTTTATATATCATGAAAATCATAATTATTGGAAAGAGAGATCAGATGGGAACTACTCCCGCTATTCGTGTTAAAGGTATGTCTCAAGTGAGGTATCAGTTCTTATGGGACAAAGAAATTAGGCATTACGCTTACGAGCCTAAGAATCAGAAAGAAGTGGATGACATTTTTAGAACGCAGGGGAAGCTTTATAAGTCGATGTTTTTCTCCGTATGGCTCCCAGAGCCAGAGCCAATGCAAAAGCCCGAGGCTCAGGTTAGTGCAGGATCGAAATCAAGGCCCACTTCCAAGGCCAAGAAAAAGCAACCGGTAGAAAAAGAAGTCGTATCCGCATAAAATCGCTTAATGGCTGCGATTACATATTTAGCATTGCGGGATCAGCTCGCTTCCATGCTTGGGGCGGACTCTCTCGCAGACCTCCCTCCTGTAGATCAGGACAGAGTTGGTATATTTGTAAACCAGGCATATCGGGAGTGCTACTCACCTATTGATGGTAAAAGGCCTATGTGGGCCCAGAAAGGCTTTACACTAGACTTTTTAGCAGACCAAGCGGGAGCAGATCTATCCCCAGATGTTGTGTCCGTTGACAAAATACCTGAGCTTGTGGGTGAAGGCCCTTTGTCACCAATGACCGGGCCGGAAGCGGAAATTAAAGCGAGATCTATATTCGCTTACGATTTTCGCGCTCCTTCCGGAAGAGGTCTAAATTTCCCACACTACAAGGACAACGAACCGGAAAAAGGGAGACCGATCTGGTATTATCTAGACAATCGTGATCAGGGAGCTGATACGAAAGTAATACCCCGCTTCTATCTCTACCCTGTGCCAGATAAAGCGTATCAGGTAGAACTGTATGCGAATGTTGTTCCTTCCGATCTCGTCGCTGATGCTGATGAGCCCAGACTACCTGCTGATTTAGTCTGGGATATTTTATTCCCGATTGCACAGGTAAAGCTTTTGGCTGACCCGAGATATAACGGTGCAAACCGTGAGCTCCTTGTTCGGAATGCGGAGGAAGCTAGAAAAAGATTGAGAACATTAATCAGCCCGCAAAAACACAAAGGCTCTCTTAGATTGACCAAGAGACCAGGGTTCTAAGCCAATGGCCAAAGACCTGACAATTCGGGAGTTGAACCGTCCGCAAATCTCGCAGGACAACCAACTCGGATTCCAGAAGATTGTACGTAAGTATGTGGTCGAAGGCGATCGCGTAAATCAGGCAGAGCTAAACTCCCAGGCCGACCCTTTATTCTTACCTGTCGGTACCACCGATACAGAATACACCGACCATTACTTAGTTAATCAGCAAATAGCCCCGGCGACCGGAGATATGGACCGAGCTTATTTGACGAGAGAGTTTATACAGCTTCGGATTAATTTCTTTTCGGAGTCCACCAATGAGTCTAACGACTTAATTCGGGTTAACCGAAAATACGCAGTCCTCCGTTCCGATAACGCAGTTCATGGATACGGGTCTAACTGGGAAAAGCACCCAAATAATACAAACAGTGCTTCCTACATATCTTCGTACACCCCGTGGGATTACCCGCCCGCAAAAGTATCTGCACCTGGAAGAGTTATATACAATTACGCAAACAGTTCGGGGTTTACTGATACACCACAGGTTTTAATAAATGGTGCGGTTCAATCTTTAAATGATTATTTAGTCACCGATGTTGGAACTTCCGGTATGGGTAGTTGGCTGCCGGGCCGTGCTTCCGTTTCTCAGTATATGCCAGGGTTGGACATATGGGATGTTGAGTGGATTACACACGCAACTCCATATTGGACATTAGGAACCGCCAAAGGGGGAGGTTCAAAATCTATTCCTATAACTGTTGTAGATTTTGACGAGCACGGGATGAAACTTGAGCAGTATGGGAGGTCTTCGCAGACCCAATATCTGACCGTAGCCCGAACAAATGTGTTTTTTTATGTGGGTGATGACATCCCTACATCTCTCGGAAATATAACTGGCGGTGTTGATAGCTCATTTTCTACCTCCCAAGTCCATGTAGATTTTACGATGCTTACTAACGAGGGTAGGGCGATTTCGTATAAAAAAGACTTTAAGAACGCGGTCTATAAATGGTACTCTTCCAATATCCAAAACGGTAATATGGTGTTCCCTAATTACGACCCTAATCTCGACCCTCACGAAGTTGGAACCCGAAGAGATAACGAAATTATTTTCGACAAAACCCCCAGCAATGGATGGAGTACCGGAACAGGTTCGGGAGCCCCAAAATTTCAAGGTCAACCTATCCTTAGAATCGGTGGCCGCATAAGCTGGACAAAATCCAGTGTGGTAGGGCGTACATTAGGAGATTCATCTCAATATTTCGGTTCGGTTGGTACCAAAATAACACCGCTATTCTCCCACAGGGGGACAAAAATCTGGAAAATTGAAATCACCTATATCGGATGAATGAGGATTTCGAGGACAAGATAGACTCCAACGAGTCGAGCATACAAAGCTTAAAAGCTGAGATAGAAGACATTCTAAACAACCTTGGCGATTTAGAAAATCAATTAACTGACTTAGGGGCGGAACCTGTAATAGCTGAAGGTGTGCAGGGCAAGTTTGCAATTCACTGGATCGACCCTGCTATTGAAGCGGAGACCGACTGTGCAGATATAAAAACCGTGCAGCAAGCACAGAGAGTGTTTTCTGAAGCTGCCATATACCGTGATAAATTTGGTACTACCCGTCGTATGATTCAACACGGGGATGTACTTGTTTTAATGTGCAAAAACCCAGGTAAAGATGCAGAAACTACTGAAATTTATGATGACAGCGCGAGCTCCTGCTATTTTATCGGTATGTGCGTTGAAAACGACGACTCTATTCAACTAAGCCCTGAAGATGAAGACCCTGTACTCGCTCATACTGAAGACGCCAGGTCTGAAGATCTATATCAAGCGAGAAATAAAAGACATTTCATAGCATGGCAGACTTGCGGCGGGGGTGATAATTTCGCATTTAAAGAACCGGAATTTCAAAGCGGTACTTTTTGTTTAAACGGATCTCAAGCTACAGGCATCAAACTGAAATTTGAAGATCGTGAGGGGGGAGACCCATACTTACAGCAGACGGCTTTTGTGCCGCTACTCCCTCAAAGCATCGACTGTCCGGAGACAGGGGATATCGATTATATTTCCGACATAACTTCGGAAACGATTGCAGGAAGTGCGGGTGAAGCCGACACCGTTGTTTTAAGTAAAACGGTCAGAACTCTAAGGTTTTCAGGGGGTGTTCTTATCGACGATGTAGAAAATACCGCGGCTAGCGGAGTTATAACTAACCTTAACGGTTCTGGTTTTCAAAACTTTAAAGAAATAGAAATATGCGAAAACGGATCTGCTACCACTATTTTCGTACCATATTTTACCGACAACCCTAACCCTTAGCCGTGGCTAAGTTAATTCACACCGCTGTAAAACAACAGTTGGATCCTAATGAGGGACCAAGTGAGTGGGCGACAGTATCACTACCTGTTTACGAGTCCTGCTTTGATGCTAACGGTTTTGGGGATTGGTCTTTCGTAGGGGCTATAGGCCCTACAACATTTACCTCATCCAAAATAGGTGCTTCTGCTAGTATAACTTTGCTGGATGTGGGAAATGGAACTAACGCTCTTCAACGAGCTGATATATTCATAGCTAACCCTGGATGTACACCCGCTGAATACGAATTAGACATTTCCGGAGTTATTGAAACGTACAATGTCGGGTTTGAAGAACTGTCGGTTGGGGTGGACGGGGTTTTTCTCGATCTTGCAGGCACCACCCTCTCTCACGCCAATGGGGTTGACACATTTGTTTACCCTGCCGGATCTTTCGAAATTACCTCTCAGTTTGGCGACCAAGACAGTAACGATCTCGGCTCTACGGTTTTGGTCCCTACAAAAAGTATAATATTAGAAGGCCCGTGTTTTACTCAAATTACTTTTTGGTCCAGTACCGTGGACGCACAGCACAACACCACTACTTTAGGAAATGTGAAATATGAAATCGAGATAACCAAAATATGAGCGATAAAGAAAAATCTAAAGGTCTCGGCGATACCGTAAAAAAGGTAACTGAAGCCCTTAAAATAAAGCAATGTTCAGCGTGTAAACGCAGACAGGAAAAGCTCAACCGATTGTTTCCGTACAAACAAAAGCGTACAACTAAAGAGTGAGGTTTTTCCGGATACCATCCTTCACCGGGATCGAGTCGCATCGCGATGACGCCGATCGCGGGTCTCTTCGTTCAATCGAAGGTTGCTTGCCACATGGGCCGGGTGGCGTGCGCTCTGCTCCCGTGTGGGAAGAGGTAGGTGAGGTCGATATGTATTCTGAGACAGAGTATAATATGGTCTCAGCCGCTGATGACGGGAATGGAAACTCTCTATTGTTCGTATCCCGCCTTGGGCAGGTCACAGACATTGCCATACTATCATCAGAAAATACAGAAGTCGGACCTTTTGGTGCTAACTATCTCGTTTCTGACTCTATTGTTCACAACCAGAAAACCGGAGCCATCTCCCCAATAGGTGACCGGAAATTTGCGGTAGGTGACGGCACCGCTGAAGCTGTCTATGTAGGAAAAGGCCCTCCAGGTGGATCCGCTTCAGTTTTTCCTGATGAAGTGCTTTACCGCCAAGAATGGTCGCGATTCCCTAACTGTAAGCACTATGTGCAAGGACCTAACAAAACAATTTACGCTGCGGGTAACCCAGAAAAACCTTTAACTGTATACATTTCAGAACCCGCTGGATCGACTAACCCCAATGTAGACTCTCCTTACTCTACTGAACTTACACCTCCGGCAAACAAGCCAGGAAAGTTAAGCACGGTTGATATTTTGGCCAGTAAAGCAAGCAAGATTACTGCACTAACATCTAATGGGAATCAGGTAATTGTCCACACCGATAAAGGTTGCCATGTTCTATACGCCCCCTCTGCTGATCAGGCGAATACCGGATACCGAGTGGAGCAAGCCCCGTCTTCTGTTTTTTCCGCGGCTGTATCATCTCGAACAGCAATCTCAGATAACGGGTCTATGATCTTTTGGCTCGGTCACGACGGTCAAATATATAAGGACGAGTCCGCTAGTCGAGGGTCGGAGGACGCTAAAAAATTCACCGACCCTGAACAAGCAAACTGGAAGTCTAAAGGTGTATGGGAGAAGTCGCACCCTAAAGACTTGTCGGACTCTTTTTCATTTTATGACCCGCAATCTGGTTATTACTGGGTCTTTATAAAATCACTAGCTTCTCTCGATCACGCAGGATCTCTAAGCCCTAACCGACCCACTATGCTAGAAGCTTTACCGGCCGCCCCGAGCATTCCCGGGAATTTACAGGCTTCTATAGTAGCACCGTCGGAGCCTTTAACTTTAGCAGCTTTACCTCAAGCTCCAGCTCAACCCGGAGATCTTCAGTCGCTAGTACAAGCACCTAGCTCCCCCACAGATTTTGTAGCTTTGCCAACCAATGCACCGGCAACGCCAACTGATCTAGTCGCATCACTCAACCCACCACTTATCGGACCGGGATCGTTAGTCGCTAGCCTAATGCCTCCAGTTGCAGGTCCTACCAGTCTAAATACCTTACAATTGAACGCACCCACAGCGGGACCCTCAAGTTTGTCTAGTACTTTGCTGGCTCCGGCTGCAGGGCCAGTTGGTTTAAATGCTGGTTTTGCCGCTCCAGCAGCCGGCCCAACAGGTTTAACCGCATCTAATGACTTTTTGTGGACGCAGTCTGATGCTTTTAGTGAGAGAAACTCTCTTTTAGCACTTAATACTACGTTCAATGCCGGCGGAACTATTCTTAACGCCACGGAATACACATGCGGCCTTAGTATTGCCAACACAGTACCAGCTACTACCCGTGTAGGTTTAGCTAATACTGGGGACGGAACCGCGACCAACCCAGATATGACTGCGTGGTACCCAGGTTCTATTAGGTCCGATAGAGCTGTGGCTTTTAATGACGGATTGGGTCGAGACAAGCAAGCTGTGTGGACCGGCTTTAATTATATAGGAACGCGAAATTTAGACGACTTTGACCCGAGCCTACTTCAGTGGAACGCTACTAATGGATCACAACATGCCTGGTCTTTTGATAAGGCGCGGGGTTTTGGGAGTACTGCTTCAGGTAGAACTTTTTTTCTAGTATATAACCCTACAGACGGGCGTTACTGCGTGCTTTCTGCGGAATGGCGCGATGTTGTCAACGGTGAGGCAGTAAATAATGGCGCTTACTCGTCGTTCCGAATTCTGGATAAACTAAACCACTTTAATAATGCGATGGACGCTGACAACCCTTACGGTTCCTACACCACACTAGACTTCAACCGGTACAGTGTTTATGTCGGCAACGGAGCGGTGGATAACACAATGGCACAGCAAGCCCAAAGCTTCCCCTTTAATTTGAAATACACTATCCCAAACAGCACAATCCAGGGTGTGGAAGTCCGGGGGTTTGATAATACGGTTCTATCTACTTTCTAAAAAATCAACCGATTGAAAAAATATTAATTTAAAACCAAAATACTGATATGGCATCGATTACTTTAACCTGGACAGCTTCGGATACTGCAACTGGCGGAACACCAACGCATTACGATATTTACCGTGTTCTTGGCGACGCGACCGAGCAAGTGGTGGACGATTCATCTACGGGAGCGTCTAATAAAATAGCTGATGTCGCAGGCACTATTTTAACTTATGACGACGCCACCGTAGTCGCAGGTTCATCCTATTCATACACGGTGATCGCGAGAAACGCTGGCGGAAGCAGCGCGCCTGCCGACAACATAACCGCTAAGAATATTTTAGCGTAACCCTGATGGGACTCACGACTCCAGCCGGGTTTGGAGCCTATGCTTTTAATGAGCGTACAAAATCCTTAGCCGGCCCGATTGCGAACGAAGACATTACCGCAGTCGCTAATCGGGAAAACTCGTCTGAAATTTACTGCGTAACCGCAGACCGGAAAATAAAAAAAACCGACCTTCTTGATTTAAACGACGCATCATTTCCTGAATTTATTGATCCTTTTACAGATCTGGTGACACCTATTACTGAAGGTGTTATTGCCTCAGAATCAGGCCAAGGGTTTCACTACCGAGGGCTTTTTAGACCCGCCCCGTTTGAGGACGAGAGTACAGCCAACACGGCGATCAGCGACCCACTTTATTTCCCCGACTCTTACCTAGCGATTACAGAAACCCACTGGATGCATTTAGGTGATGAGCACAACGAAAAACAGGTTCATCGGGTAGACCTCGCGTTCCACAAAAACTCATGTGGGCACCTTTGGCTTTATGTAAAAAATGAAGCCGGTAAGATATCCGGGCAATATAAAGGCATGCTAAAAGAGCACATGAAGGTCTTTACCAACATCCGAGGACGCCGGTTTAAGATTCAAATGCTTATAGCGACCCATAAAAACTTCCCGTGGGCTCTACGGGAAATGACCGTAGGGCACCTGTACGGAAAAAGTTTTTAGGCAACCGGTAGAGTTTTACTTTCGTATACCTTAATATACAAAACATGGATGACGAAAAAGAGCAGGAAAATAAAACTACTATATTAATCGACGAGGTTGAGCATGTTTACGAAGACATGACCGATGAGCAGAAAGTGATCATCGAACACATTACCGATCTTGGCCACAAGTCTAGAAAAGCTCAGTTAGAGCTAGACCAGTTAAATGTGGCCAAAAACGGCTTTGTCTCTATGCTTAAAGAATCGCTCGCTACGCAACCTGAAGAGTCCACAGACTCTTAATATCTTCGTCGATTATAGCGTCAGCGTAGCTGTCGTTTGTCGTACTAGCGTCAGCATGCCTTAAGAATTTCTGGGAGATGTAAATTCCTTCGGTGCTTGCTATATAGCTTCCGAACAATTTTCTTAACTCATGCAGAGGGTTCGCACGCTCCCATCCGATCGCACGAAGCTGATCCAGGCATTTTTTAAACGCTGTGTTTCCTTTGTCCATTCGATGAGACATTAAATAATCATCGCCCGACGCTTTATTAATTATAGCTTTAGCTATTGAGCTTGAGCCCATGGTAAAACCCTCATGACCTCCCTTAGGTTTAAAGGAATTTTCGGACACTATATTAACACGCGCGCGAGAATCTCCCGCCCCAAGATCAAACCAATCCGCTCTAGCGTGATAAATCTCATTCCGGCGAAGACCGAAATAAAGGGCTAGGCCGATGAGCGTGTGAGTATCACCCTCGGTCTTTGGCCAAAGGTCGAAGGTCTTAAGTATTAGGTCAGTAGGCGGAAGTCGGTATTGTTTCTTTAAACCTCTAAAGAATTCCTGCTTTTTAATAGAGTCTACAAAATCCATATTATAATCCTCGAACATAGAAATTCGGGTGAATACTGCTTTCATAGACCTAATGATGGAATTTATAGTCCTCTTCTTAGACGCGATTAAGCCCTGATCTGCTATACCGCTAAGGGATTTAAGCTTAAAATCTCGGAACATATTATCGTTAATACACCCTAGATCAAAGTCATCAACCTCTTGCTCTCCGGTTACCACCCGGGCAAACCGCTTCAACCCGTCTGTATAAACCCGAACTGAGCTTTGACTAAGCCCAGAAGAAACTCGGTTATCTTGTAAAACCTTAACTACCTGCGAAAGGGTAGGGGTCGGGTCTTTAGACATGGCGAACTTTTTCTTATTATACATCTCCAGAACTTCTTGATAAGGATTAAGAATTAGATGAGCTCGAATTTGATCGGCTAGCGCTAATGCTTTTTTCTTTTCGGTTCCGAGAGGCCAATAATTTTGAACTCCTCCGAATTGACTTTTATATGTCCAGCTCCCTTTTTCCGTCCTCCGGAAAATCCGCGTACCCGACCGGGAACGCGCGACTGAATTGTGACTGCTTATGGTGTGTGGCATACCATTATATATATTGTGTTTTTTCATTCTGTCCAGTAATCATGCGGGTTTTCATTATATACAGGGTGCCTGTTAAAAATTTAGGATCTGGTATCCCATGGATGTGAGGGTTCGACCCCCTCCTCGGGCATTCCTTTGATTATCAACGATTTGACACTTCTGTGTTATTTTGTTATACATAGTGATAACGCAGAATGTGACTGAATTGCAACTGCTTAATTTATATTAGGGATATGAAAGATTGGTTGGAGAAACAAAAATTGCAGGAAAACGATGTGCTTGATTCCGTAGGAATTCAGGCAAGACAGATAGCGGAGGATCTAATTCCACAGATTAGATTATGCGCTTTAGAGAACGAAAATGTCTCAGACATTTTGATCAAGGTGCATTTCGAATTCGACAGCGAAAAGACTGAGATATGGTCCGAGGGCGCGGTTAATTTCCCCCCAAAACAGAGCACATCAGAACTTCACGCCATTACCTATGTCGAAAAGCAAGACCTCGAAGGTTCTTGATAAACTAGGTCTCACCAAGGAAGAAGTCCGTGCGGCTTTTTCTGTGGAGAAACCGGCATCTGAAAATAAACCTAAAAAAGGTTATCTTTTTCGCGCGGACCAGGCTCGTATGAGTAAACGCATGAAGCGTTGGAATAATATGATTTTTGCCCGGTTTATGGGAGGCACGCACCCAAAGGATATAGCTGATGCAATTGGCGTAACCGAAGAATCTGTTCGTGTTCGGTTACGCCGGGCTAAATTCTTTTCGAATTAGATAAGATCCCAGGCTTCTCTATACTTCTCGAATTTAGCAGTCGATTCGGGGTTATCGGGGTAAAACCACAACGAAACTTTCCCGTCTAAAGCTTTGCACGGGATTATATACCAAGTGTCAGCATTTTTTAAGTAAACCGCTAAGATATCGACTTCGCGGCAGTCGATTGGCTTTTTCGAGCTGTGACCTGTTCCGGCTATTATTTTATAACGTCCGAAACCTTTGCTGTCCTCCTGATTTTTCGTCGTTCCTTTAACCTGCACTCTTTTAAGACTCCCTTCTGAACTAAGAATGCAGTCAACCGGGAGATTATCACCCGCCGGAATGTAAAGCCCGTGACCGAGCTCTAATGCTTTCGTAAAAAACTGGTACTCCCACAGAGTACCTAATGATTTATTACTCTTCATTTACCCCCTAATATTACCCAACTAGCTCTTTTTTGACTCCGAGAAACCCACGAAAAACCTTTAGACAACATGTGACTCATGCCCCAACCTAGTTTCTTAGGGCTTAGCTCTTTTAAAAGAATACGGTTAAGCTCGTTAGCCGACAAAACAACCATGAGCTCAGAGCAGGTGCCCTCCCAACTATCATCTTTTAATGTACGCCGGAACATAGAAAGGAGCTCGATGATGTGCGAATACCGACTATCTGCTTTTGCCTGAGACTCTAAGTCAGGGTTCACATAAGCTTTAACCCCAAACCTCACCTCCCGAAGCTCTTCAGGAATGTCGTAATCCAAAAGCCATCGGGCGAAGGTCGGGAGCTCTTTTTGAACAGTACCCTTAGTCTCCCATTTAAAATTAAACCCGTCGTTACATTTAAATAGCATGAGTTTATCTTTGATACTCATGTCTAGATCGGGAAGCAGTCGCATCGAAACCGGGTCATCATTAAGTGTGATGCTTATCCTCCCCCGCCAATAAGCTCTACCGGCTTTAAGAAACTTCCCTTTTATTAAAAATGTGTCGTTGGCAATATGCTCCTTCAGCCTGGCCGTGAAAGCGGTGTGCATAGATGTGCTCGCTGTTGGGGCCTCATCGTCCACTAGCCAAGCACCGAACTCGAAAAGGTGATCGGTCCAATCATCTTTACCGGTCAAATAATCCGAGGCCTTGATTCCACCACCGAATAAACCACCTAAAATCACACTGTTATACAGAGTCTTCCCGCAATTAGGAGGACCTACGAGAAAATGCGCATGCCCCCGTTTTGGCTGACCGGCGTATGCATTTTTGTAGGCATAGGCCAGCCAAGTCAGTTCGTGTTTCAGTTGTTCGTCTCCCAGCATGTGAGTCATCCATGCGGCAATGGTGGGAAAGCCATCCCCCCATTCGCCTGATGAATCAGCAGGAGAAAGTGGTCTAACCCGTGCAGTGTTAAAATACGTGTTATTCTCATGTTTAACGATTCGACTTTTCGTGAAACAAAAAGGGACGCCTGCCTCCACCCGCTTGCTGATGTTAATCATATGTAACGCTCTTCGAGCCTCGCTTACATTTTCGCTTCTGCCGGGTCGGGAGGTTAAATCATGCCGGCATTGAAGGTCGAGAAGGGTATCATCCTTGGAGTTTACTAAAAATCCACCGGTCTCATCCTCAATGAAATAATTCTTCCCGTCGGTCCAATAATTCTTAATAGCTTCACCTATTCGACCGACTTCATATTGTCGGACAAATCCCGGGCTTAATATTTCGGCCCATGTATAGAAACCTTTGGGCATGTTAAATACCTGCATGCCGGCTTCGCGAACAATAGCGGAATTTACTGTCTTATGATGCCCACCTGGATCCCAATAAGTCGGTCCACGGCTTCCCTCCACAAATTCACCGGGCCATTCATGATTCGGCCATACTTTTTTAACCTCTTCAAATACAACATCAAGGGGGATGATCGGCCCTTGGCCTGTAAAATCTGAGCTTTTCGATTCCTCGTACTGCCAGTACTGAAGCAAACTCTCAGAAATTCTAGCTTTAGGGACGACCGGACGCCACCCGTCTCCGTGCAGAAGGTAGTGCTGCTTCTCAAAATTCCCCATGTCGAAACCACGGGCGATCGCATCACGACCGTCCAGCTTCATTTCTTTAGATAACCTCTTTAAGAATCGAGCATTGCTCTTTGGCCCGTGCATAAAAATAGGGCTCTCGAAAAACCAAACGGCGTGAATGCCACCACTAAAACTTCGGCTGATGTAATTGACCGGGTATTCGTGATCAATTAAGCGGCGAACAATGTCCTCAAACTCATCGTCGTTAAATGTCGCGTCCCAATCCACGCACACGCCATGCAGAAATCTGACAGGGTTCTGTGAGCTAACTCTTTGGTGGGGGTCAACTCCTTCGGCTGTGCTGTGCGCGCCATATCTTGTGCTCGGTCTCGCCGCCCACTGCTTATACTCGTTCGAGCTGCGAAATTCCGGAAGCTCATAAGAGAGCTCCCACGGTTTGGTTTTAGTTACCTGACTAGCTGACAGGTTCGGTATCGTAAATAGTTCCATAATAAATTAAATCTTCTAATGTTTTAATAGCTGTGTGCTCCAGATCGGTCACATAACATGATGAATTTCGCAGCTCGCAATCAATCTGCTCAGAATCCAAACCTGACTCGGACACATGTTTGTCTTTTGCCGCGGCCTCGTCCTGTGCTGGACGATAAACGCGAACTATTTTTCCACCTCTCGCATGAATCATGGCCGCCTCATTCGGGAATCGCACATCATCGATTACATAATTTTTACCATCCTCTATACGCTTCTCTAAAGCCCTGACCCATATATTCTGCGAGACGAGCTCACGCCCAAACTCAGTCCCCAAAATTTGCATGAGCTCTCGTGGGCTTTTTCCATACTCATCAAGAGGTATTTCTTTAATCGTGGGATCATTCAGTTCCGCATCCCCCAGACCAAGAACCCTAAGCATGTCCTTGATCGGGGAAGCGAAACTTAAGATTTCGTAACCCAGACGATCTCTAAAAATATTAGCGACTGATGATTTCCCACATCCTTTTCTTCCGGTTAATCCTATAATCATTTCGTATACTCCTTTGATATTATTGCCTCTGAAGCCAACGGAACGCGGTCCATCCACTCAGGCGGTTGGCTCATTATTTTCTGAATGGCTGATTTTGACTCTTCCGCATAAGCCTCATCCACTTCCACGACAACCTCGTCATGAACATGGAGCACTACATCAAAACCCGCATGATCCAAGTTTGTAAGAATTCTTCCGAATGCATCACGAGCCAATGCCTGTACCTTATTTTGAAATAGGTTGGCCCCGTACATTTTTACCCTGCGTATAGAACCTTTCTGAGTTGCGCATGTTACGCCGTCAGGCTCATGTCGGCAGCGATAATATTTTAACTCTCTTCCCGACTCAATCGGTACATTGAAATCCGCTCCTTCTCCAGCGGCTGACTTTAATTGACGGTCGAGATCTTTCCATTGGCCCACAATCCTTTGGTTTTTATCGCGGAAATCTTGAACCTGGATGAAGGCGTTGACCCATTGCCGACGGTCTTCGGTCGAAAGATTTGGGTACATAGCACCTTTTGCGGGCTGATAACTGTTCGCGAATTTCTGAAACCTTATCTCATCCTCGCGGCTGAAATCATTATCGAGAATTTGTTGTTGGCCATAAAGTTTTACAGTCTCCGCAAATTTAAACCAACCACTCCCGTATCCAAGCTGCAGAACACGGACTTTAGCGAGAAGGTAAAGCTCCGGGTCTTCATCCTTTAATTTACCTCCGGTCCAGCCCATGGTCTGCCGAGCGTGGGCCTCATACGGGCTCATCCCTTTTCGAATCAAATCTAGAAAGTCGAAATCTCCCGATGCAAAAGCAGTAAGCCGAGGCTCGATCTGCGAAAGGTCAGAAATTATTAAGGTTTTACCTTCACCGGCGGATACCATGTTTCGAATATTAACGCCGTATTTTGTGTCCCTCGGCATATTCTGAACATTAAACCCCGCGTCTCCACTCCATCTCCCGGTAGCATCTGCACCGAAATATTTAAGGTTATAAGACATCCGATCTTCTGTGGTCAGCCTGTCCTTTATAGAGCGTAACCGCTGCAGATGCATATTAATACGATTATGATTTTGCATGGCGGCGACAAAGGTAAGCTTGTCACCGTGCTCCTTTATCCATTCCGCTAGAGCAGGAGAGTCCTTAGCGAGACTTTTAGGCGGTTCAACCCCTGCCTTTCTACACTCAATCGCCATCGCTTTTTTCGAATAAACTACATACTCCTTTTTCGTATCGGGATCCACCTCCCCATACCACGGCAACGCTTTCTTTGCCTCGAAAAGGTGCTTTTCTAATTTGTCTATACCGTCAGCCAAAGCCCGTTGGTCGATGGGCAAGCCGCGATAGGCCATGGCTCGGGTCATTTCTGAAAGTCTACGCTCGTGCTCGGGCCACTTAGCCCAAAACTTTTCCCATATTTGATATGTATACTTAGAGTCATCGAGGGCGTACTGAAGGACCGCTTTGCTTTCGTCCATAGCAATCATGTCAGCCCATGTTTTCCCTTTCATGTTTGTTCGGACTCCTTTATCCATCTCAACCCCAAGAATCTCTTTAGCTGAACCTTTTAAATTTCTCTGGAACTGAAAATAGACGCACATGTCTGCAGTGCATATCCATTTAACTTTTATGTCGGGAATAATCCCAAGCTCCTGGCATCGCTCAAAGCATCGTTGGTCGAAGGATGCGTTATGTGCGATGAAGGTATACCCATCTAACTTTTCCCAATCTTTAAAATCCTCCGTTCTGCCGACATAAGCTAAATCCGGGCTCCACAAGGAGACAAGATATGCGTCGAATTCCGGATGGTGTACATACTGATATGTACTGCTGCCCGCTATCGAATAATCTTTCGAATAGTAGGTCTCAAAATCTAGCGCCAATACTTTATTCATTAATATTTGTGGTGTGTGGTTGTAAAATTTATGCGGCGGTCTGAGTGGGCACCGAGGAGAAAAAACAAAACTCGGCACCCACTCTCACACCACATGAACTAATCTAATATGATCAGCAGAAATCCTTTAGCCATTCGATGAACTTAGGATCATTTTTTGACCCTCTTCGAATCTTAGGAACATGAACGGACTTTCCTCCGAAGGTTGCTTTCTCTGTATTTAAAAGAAAGCTTCCGGTATTTATCCCGTCGCGATAATACATCCGGGCGGCTGTAAAAATCGGTACCGCAGCACGCTTGTATGCAGTTCCTTTTATTCTCCAGAGTGCAAATGCGTAATTGTTTCCTTCGTACTCAAAAGGAAACACATCCGGATCATCGCCTTTAATGCAGATCAAAGCATCCGCGATAGGTAACCAATTAGGTTTCTCACCATTCGGACCCCACTCAAAGCTTCCGCCGATTTCAACGGCTTCGGTCTTTGATACAATTCGTGGAATCTCACCGGAGTCCCAATCCACATTCTCCTCAAACTGTTTGCCGATACGGCACACGGTGAACTCCACTGGAGTCGGGCCGTCAGATATTAGAGACTCGCCGTCTAAAACGATCTCCCCCTTTTTATAGTTTTCGGAAAGGTTTCCCATTCCTTGAACGATCTGCAATCTCGGGAATGATATGTCGGATGCGTCCAAATCACCTGTAATACCCGCGCCGGTTGGTCCCGCCAGAGCACCGGTTGGTGATCCCTCTATGATGTCGCCGGATGCTTCCGCTTCCGCTGTCTTTTCACTTACTTTTTCACTTAATGCTGTCTTTGCCATTTTTATTTTCCTATTTTGTATTGTTGTATTTTGTATTGTTGTTTATCATTTGTCGAATAGTGTTATACACTAAGGACAAATTAAAGATTTCGGGATTTCCTTAAATACGGGCTGCGGTCACGCTCCTCTTCAGGAGGTAATACTTCAGCCTCTTCCAGGCTAAGCTCAATAACAGCCCGAGCATTTTTCTTCTCTCCACGCTCAAGTTTCTCAGCGTACTTTTTCGCTAGTGCTGATACGCTAACTTTACAAGCACCCATAAAATCATCGGGGCTCATGATATGTGACACGGCGTCAAACGCTTCCTGTGCATCCTCAATCCCCATGCTCGCGTTTCTGTAATGCAGATCATAACCTGGAATCTCTACACCTTCTTCAACCGCAAGCTTTAATGCCTGCTCCTTTGCAGCCGCCTGCCATTTGTCAACAACCTGCGCCACATTTAACATCTTGGACAATACCATTGGATCATCTACTTTTTCCGGGCTGTAATTGCCCCACAAGCTCATCTCAAAGTCTTCAACGCTGGCACTGTACTTCTTGGCTAACGGAAGCATTTTGTCTGAAAGGGCAGGGCAGGAAAGCTTGTGCTTACAGTACCTACACCCCTCGGTATTAGGTATCGCTTCTGCGTTCTCAAGCTCTGCCTTTTCTACTATCATGTTTATACGCAACCGGATATCTTCCATGTCTGCGCGAGTGTAATCATGAGTTAATACCTCATCACGCCGGGGTATTAGAAAGTGAACCGTGGCCGTCTGTAGCTCCGGGAATTTATCCATAACCCCCAAAAGATACGCCTGGCCCTGTATGTTCATGTCAGCATCATCGATCTCTCCGATGCCGAATTTAAAATCCACGAGATCAACATGATCTCCCTTAATTATAACTCTATCAACTGTTCCAAATATCGTAGTGCTCATGCAAAATCCTTTGTAAATTTTTATCCATTTTGAACATGTAGATTGGAATGTTCCCATTCAATGTTTCCACATGAACCATGCCATCGATCATTATTATCGAGACCCCTTCAACCGGCTCGCTGAAATCCAAAAGCCTTAGCTTATTGTCCGCCATGCCGAATACTGACCCGTAATTCTTTATGGATATCATCTGCTACATCCTCCAAAGGTTTAATATAATCCAAGCATGATATAACCAGACGAAGCTGTTCTTCGTTTAACCCGTCCAGGTTCCCTGTCTCAGCGGCTGTGTGAAGCATGGTGCCTTCCTCCGCGTAAATATTAGTCTCGTTGCTGGACCGGTACGATGGGCAGATCTCCACATATTTTAATGTGCTCGGCCCGAGCTCGTGATGTTCTTCCGGGCTACTCATCGTAATTATCAAATTCAGATGTTTTCGGTTTCTCATCAGTTTGGCTAAACGCTTCGCTGATACCCCAATCATCAGGCAGCATGTGCTGATCCGCATTGACCGGGTGAAAACCCGCAGAAACAACCAAGCCCTTCAACGCAATCATTATACGATCAAGGCTTGAGTCTTCCGGTATGGAGGCACTCACCTCATTGCCGTATTGCTTAATACTAATTTCCATCATCTCCCTCGGCATCCGTACCATCTTTTTTATCCTCCTCGTCTAATTTTTTTATGTAATTATTTAAACCCTCACGGATCGCGATATTTACAAAGTCCTCGTCTGTCGCAATATCCCGGCCCCAATCCGTCAGCATTTTAAAAGTGTCATCCTCCATCGCCAAATCCAACTCGGAGTACACCACATCCCGAAACTCTAAGAGTTTAATTATCGGTAGATCCATCGTCGATCGCTCTCGCTAACAGGATTAACATTTTGTGGACATTCGCGATCTCCGCCTGCAAGGCATGAATCTGAAACTCTTGGAAAGCGAAGTAAGTAACCAAAGAATCACGGTCTTTTGTATCCTCTTCGTGCTTTAACATTTCTACTACTCGCTCACGAATCTCTTCGAGCTGAGCAGACGCTTCCTCGGGCAAATCGTCCAAGGTATCTAGGGTTTGAAACTTCTCCCTGCTTAATTCAGGGTCGGGCTCATAATCTGGATTGAATCTCATATTTATTCAGTTTTAGGTGGTGTGTGGTTTGTAATAAAGTGTTATACTAATGTATAACAAAAATCAATTATAAAAAAGGTCTCATATGTAAAGTTTCCTCAGAAGGCGCTTTTTTACAAGCTTTCCGGTCATAAGTTTTTTTCATTAGCCGACGGACCAAGGTCAAGGGTCGGAGGATTATAGCTATTATTTTTGTTTTCATATTAAATGGAGCTCCCAATCAGATTCGAACTGATGACCCCTTCCTTACCATGGAAGTGCTCTACCTACTGAGCTATGGGAGCGAATAAAATGGTGGAGCCGGACGGGATCGAACCGACGACCTCCTGAATGCAAATCAGGCGCTCTTCCAACTGAGCTACGGCCCCGTGAATTTTCATGTAACATTTTGCTACAAGATCGGATTCATCTCATCGTCATTGATGAGATCTAAATTGTTGAGTTTCTGCCTCACCGCCCGGCACACACGCATCTCAACGGTGTCATTAGCGAACACTATTTTCTGAACGGCATGGCTCTTAGCACCAGCCCGATGAATACGACCAAGAACCTGACGCAAATCTACCGCACTAAAGCTAGGGCTTACCAATGATACCCGAGCATAATTACCGGTCTCATCATGCAGGCTAATCCCGGTACCCCCCGCCTGTGTCATGCACAGACAGATACGGGTCTTGCCCTCCTGGAACTTTCGAATCTCTAAGGTTCGCTCATAATCATCCTGGCCGCCGTGGATTAAACTAATCTCATGCTCGCCGGCCAAGCGCCGAAGCAAAGCCTCCATGGTATCCCGAAAATTTACAAAGATCGCCACAGCATTCCCCTCCTCCAATGCATCGCGAGACAAGGACTCAAACAAAGGAACCTTTAAAAGCTCAACCTCCTGCCGTGCACGAAGCTGTAATATTAAAGGGCTGTCCAACTCATCGCCCTCACGCTTCTCGTCCAATGCCTCAAGGTCAGCCTTTAAATCTGAATACGCCAGCTCAATAGCAGCACGGCTCTCAATATCATAACCGTCAGCCGATATTATAGAGTCGGGGAACGAGCCGGGAGGCAGGTCTCTAACCCGAATCCTGCTCCCCCGTCCCTGCTTGTAGATGTGATCGTGAATCCTCTTTAAGGCCGCTTTCGTTCCCATGAATTTTAGCCCGCCAAAGGTTCCCCTTTTACACCCGTTCTTAATGCACCAATTCCACCAACCCCGATCATTATGAAAATCAAGCACATATCCCATGGCTCTCATCTCGACGGGGTTAGTACAGCTAGTTGCCCCAAGCATTAAAATTTTAAAACCTCCCCGCTTAGCCGCTATCATCATCTTTGCGTTCTCACTCTTCGCCCCTTTGCATCGATGATCCTCGTCGAATATTATAAGAACACTCTTCGAGTTTATTCGGAATTCACTCTTCTGATAAAAATCAGTGTTACCACGACGGAGCTTTTCATAATTCCATGCGTGCACATTTTTATACCCGAAGCGTTTTATCCACTCCTTCCATGATGGGACGACAGCCTTTGGACAAACGACGAAGGGCGTAAGCCCAAGGGCTTTGGCGACTGCTATCGATACAACCGTTTTGCCCGTGCCGGTGTCACTCCCGTCCTTCGCGTACCCATTCTGCACAAGCGAATCAATCAGATGAGCAGCATGATCTTTCTGCCACTCAAATAATTCCGGAGGACCGCTATCCTGGGAAGTAAACTGTGTCTCCATCTCCGCCACCATCATCAAAAATACTAAGCCAATCCTGCTGGTTTAGATTCTCCCGCTTACTCATTATATCCAGAAGCCGCCAAAGCTTCCTGAGACTATGCTCCTCAATCTGACGAACACGCTCACGGCTAACACCCATGACGCGCCCAATCTCCTCTAGCGTATACTGCCGACCTAAATCAGGATTATAAGTTTCACCATCCAGCTCAAGCTCGCCGCGCATGAAAGCACGCAGCCTTTCATCCGCTGTACTCCGCTCAATCAATGTATTCTTAAAGCTGGAGCCTTCCGCCAAGGGCGATGCTTTCGATGGCTTCTTGGAACCGTCTAAGCTCTCTAATTTCGGCTTTCGCAACTTCAAGCCTTTCGTCGTACCTTTGCGTTTCGATCTGCCGGATTTCTTCGACGCTGTACTCGCGAGTACTGAATCGACTGCCGCATGATACGCACTCTCGTCTTCGGTATTTATATGACTGCACATCGGTAGTCTCCTTCGTTCGAGTTTTTTCTCCGCACTTCTTGCATTTCATACATTCTCCAACTTTCGTTTGATAAATTTAATATCCGCTTCCTCGGAAGATAATAAGCAGGTCTCCTCATCGACATAGACAACCGGCTTCCTGATCGCACCCGATTCGAATTCTTTGAGCTGGGCCTCAAGGGCAGCAATCCTTTCAAGGGCTCCCGACATTGCGACTTGAACTTGTTCCATCTGATTTTCCATCCTTTTAAACATTTAAATATTCCTTTCATTTACTGTTGTGCTACGGCGGTTAACTTCCGCCCGATTAATTTACAAAACTCCTCCGCCTTTTTTCTCGCATCCGCATCATCCCGCGCCTCCACGGACGCGACGAGATCGGGAGCGAATACATGATATGTTCTAATCATAATTCTTCTGATGATCGAAATCTATGCACGGCTCGCACTGAGGATCCCCGGGCGATACCGTTACCGCCATCTCACGAAAAATATCAGGCATGGCACTCGGCCCACGCTCAGCTAATTCATCAAGCCAGCGCTCCAACTTGGCGGATAATAAATCATACCCGCGATCGGTCTTCTCGAATTGCTCGCTCATCATAGCCGGCCCTCCAGAAAATCAGCGCGGCTATTAATCCGGCCAATCAGGCCCCGCAGGACCCGCAGCGTTTTTTCTAACGAGGCGACACGCGCCTCAAGATCTTCGATTGTACATTTTCTCATATTTGTGGTGTGTGGTTGATTTTTTTTTAACGCCGACTGTAACCAGCGATTAAAAGTTAATGAATCCAACGAATCACAATGTTATACAATCGTCAAACTTTTTCTAAAAAAAGTTTTTACATACCCTTCTCCCGGGCAAGCGCCTCAATCAAGGCGCCCCTAATTCCAGCCGATAACAGATCAATGTTACCAAAAACCTCAGACCCATATTTTACCAACTCACCGGTCAAATGCTCAGGCACATTCAGCTCCAGATGATACGGACGCGCCGCACCCTCATCATGCTCAACCTTTACAACCTCAAGGCTGCCAAGGATCTCGTTACCATCACCATCGAACTTTGCTACTTCTACTTCTGCTTCGCTATCTGTCATAATTTAAAAATACATACACCGGGGTATCCTCGCCCATATAAGCCCCGTCTATATTAAACCAAAAAAACTCCTCCGCATCCTCCCGGCTCATATCATCACGCTCAACCATGACCGATATCATAGCATCGGCATCATAAATCGCCCGCTCCTTACTGTCCTTGCCTATAAGGCAACTATCAAAACCATCCGCTGTTAACATAATCTACTGATCCCCCCTTATAAATATATCCAATAAAATCATCCCCATCACCAATAGGGTAAATACAAACATTAAAATATCAGACCCCATGATTTAAAAAATGATGCAGCACAAGCACCGCATCCGCCGTTGCATTTGTTATCTTTAAATCAGGATACAACCGAACCGCATTATCCTTAAGCATACGCTTACGCTCCGTATAACCCATTTTAGGCTTAAGACCACTCAAACCCTTCTGCCACTTTTGAGGTTTGACCAAATGCACACGAAACTTTAATGCACGCAGACAGCCCATTATATAACCAAAATTATAACCCAACTTAAAACTAGACGCATTCGAGGTTAACGACGATACATACGCCGGCACATCCTCGACAACCGCATCGTACCCAACTGGATTTATACTATGCAAATATTCAACCAACTCATGCTCAACAGTCCAGGGCCGAAGGACGATATCCGAAGGCCCAGAGCCGGGGGCCAAATGCGCAAGGCCTCCCGCCTTACCCGGATCAAACGCTATTATTCCGCCGCTCACGCTCCCGAACCAACAAGGTTATCGATTTCCGCACAAGCTGACTTGTAGTAGTCACCTCTTCCTCCGCAATCAATCGCAAAGCATCCAAAAGCTCAGAGGAAATCCGTATATTTATCTGGGTATCTTTCTTATCAGATGTCATGCAAATGTTATACATTATTTATACAAAGATATGCAACCGGATGCCAGACTTTTATTTCAAAAACCGGGCCGCAGTAGGATCGGTCAATACGCCCGCAAAGCAAAGACGATAAAAAACCACAAAAAAAAAATAATAAAAAATTCGCATAGGGAAAACAATTGTGCAACATTGTATATACACCACACCATAATATGATTACAGATATGAAAAAAAAGAACACAGCCCCAACAAAAAAAAGAGGCCTTGAGCGAGAGCACAAAGATGTAACATGTGCTGTCAGACTACCAGAGTCTATGTACAGCAGGTTATACAAACTCGCAAAGTCAGAAGGCTCATCTCTCTCAGACATAATCCGTGAGGCTCTTGTCATCAAAATGGATGAGATGGAAGAGACCATTATGGAGCGGAAGCTTAAGAAGGCTCGATACGAGGCCGAGATGGCTAAACTGACTGCGGAGTCCTAGAGGGATTTAAGTCTTGCGAGAGGGCCCTTCCCGGCCCTGCAATGGCGTATTACAGAATAATACGTAGGGGTAACGCTGTTTTGCTGTTGGTCGAAGGGTGCTAGCCATCAGCCATCAGCCATCAGCCATCAGCCTTTGGACTCTGGTCGAAGGGCGGAAGACGAAGGGTGAGAGTCGTGTAGTTTTATTTACTCGTAAGTACCTATAAATCAAGGACTTAAAAATAACAATGCAGTTCTAAAACGTTTTATATTTTAAAACTACATCTCGTAAGTCGTTGATAATCAAGGAAATGTATCTTGCTATGTAGTTTTGTAATTATATATATATAAAAGTATATATATATATTAGTATAGGGGCTGGGATTTACCCCCAGAAAAAACACCCCCCCGTAATACCGAACGATTATACCGAAAATAACTACCAAAACTACATTATCGCACTTAAGTTCATGTTTACCAACGACTTATGTCATGTAGTTTTGCTGTAGTTTTACTTTTAAAAGTGTAGAAACTGCACGAGTCAGGTCTGTTTTATTATATTTTTGAGCGTTTCTATCCAATTTATACCATCGGATTTGCTATACACGACCACGACGAAGCCGTTATCGTAATCTGCTAACACATGGGTGTGTGTGACTTCTTGGCTCACTTTTTCCCCTTGCGAGGAAAACTTCTATTCTTCGACTTTGAGACAACTCTGAGATTTTTCTTCCGGTTATCAGCAGTATTTCGATTTTTGTGGTCGACATCTTTGCCATCGCCTTTTCTGACTCGACCAGCTTTTGCCATCTTTGACCTGGCGGCATTTCGCTGAGCCCTCCTTTTTTTCTGGGTGGGCTTGCTGTGGTACTTTTTGTACTCACGCTTGTAGTCTCTTGGCTTAGTCACGTTAATAATTATTTGACTAACATTGTTGACTTGCAATCGTTTGTTCTACAAATCGGTACATTCAATTAACAAAAAGGGCCGAGGTTACAGCCTCAGCCCTAAGTATCTATGACAACCACACACCATATGAGGATATCAACAGATGACTCTTTCTCTACGTTCAAAGCTTTTGCTCTGTCAATCGCATTTTATAACGCATGCGATCCGCTAGCTACTATCATTAAAGCTAGTTTTTTAAGGTAAACCCGTTCCGTTTCCCCATTTCATGGGGTGTAATGAATGAATTCATTCCATGTGGAACGGGTAGGTGCAGTCTACCTAACACATTAACTAACAACCACACACCAATATGAACTACGACATACTAATACTACTCATGCCATGGGCCATCGTGCTCTACATGATCCACCTATAACCACACACCAACACCAAAACCATCATGACAACATTAGATACAAATACTGATACGCTAAACAGCATACCAAAACTTAAACAAGCAGGATTCACCGGTCCTGACGCAAGCCTCGATGTATCACTCTTCGACTACGGCTTAGCATACAAAGTAACCAATGATGAAATACTATTCATATACGGAACTCAGTATGGATTCAACGAGTACATACGCTTCGACCGCTGCACAATCAAAAGAAACATAAATATCCAAGAAGAATACGATTGGGCTGATCTACCGGCTGTTCACTCGACGATGGGATATTCCAACAATGATTGGAATGCACTGCCGCTCGAACAACAAATAACCGATCTTCTCAATTACTATGGCTACGAAAATATCTTCGGATCCAGCTATTGGGAAGGCTTCGAAATCAAACCATCATGACAACTATCAACTACAAAGGCTTCACAATTGATGCCGAGCTCGGAGAAGATCCCCGTGTAGACATCACCATAACAAAAACTGTTCGTGGTGAACGATACATCGGCTCAATCGGTGCAGCCGAACACGAAGGCTTAAGTAATCACGATTGGACTAACCAAATACAAGTACCGATCAAAGTTCTAAACAAAGCGTATGAACTCGAAACATCTCTACTAAAAAATAACCACACACCAAATAACTAACATATGACAAACGAAATCGAACAGATTGGCGTACTTACACGCTACCCATATCGAATGAGCCGACCCGGCAATGTACTCATGCAAATGCATCGTAATGACCTCGTCAATATCGAAGCAGCCATGGCAAACGAACTAAAAAAACCAACCGATAATCACACCGGTTACATACTAACTACCTATAATGAACCAGATCTCAACAGTACACTACAGTGCCACAATCGCATCTGCTACTTCTTCGCAGATTCCCAAGCATATCTATGTACAAATCTACAAACAACCAACGAACTAAACTACAGTCTCGTTGTACAAAAACCAATCTATCATCGAA
>Ga0070750_10000249_pt1 | contig 29642 bp, 39 predicted proteins | sample VirMetDEL_Nov_24_FD_77013 | JGI IMG/M metagenome (GOLD analysis project Ga0070750, IMG submission 77013) | Aqueous microbial communities from the Delaware River and Bay under freshwater to marine salinity gradient to study organic matter... | ecosystem: Environmental > Aquatic > Marine >...
AGTAGTGTTTCACGTGAAACAAGCCAAATGCGAATGAGAATCATTCTCATCTAACAGGCAAAAAAAGACCCGCGCGAGGCGGGTCCAAAGTTGGCATGAAATGTGCCTTAGTAAGGCTCCTCAAACCCTTTATTTTCCCAAATTTCTTGGAAACGATCCATCACAATTTTTTCAAATTGATCAACATCAAAAGCGTTTTCGTCGAAGTTTTCGCAAGCCCAATCGTAGGCCTCTTCGTAGCAGTTTTCTTGAGCAATTTCGTTATAGTAATTTGACATTTTTTGTTTCCTTGTTTGCTTAATCGATGTAACCATTTTAGCAAACCGGCCAAAATAGTCAACCCCCAAAAGTGGAGAAAAAGTGGAAGTTTAACGCGCCTCTAATAAATCACAGAGGCGGGTGGTCAGATCGAGAATGCCTTGGCGCTTGTTGTTGTAGTCGATCACGTGCCAATCGGAATCAACCACGCGCTCTTTAAGAAGCGTCATGCGGTCATAGTATGAGAGCGCGTTTTCGTCATTCTCGGAAAATTTCCAATAGGTCAAGGGTGATTTTTTTCTGCGCTCAATTCTCGTTCGCTGTTCATCCTCGGAAATTGAAAGCCAAAATTTGACAATGTGCACACCTTGAAATTTTTCCCATGCTTTGTGATTCGCTAGAAAATTCTGATATTGCCTTTCTGAGCACCAACCATTCAAGCGTTGAACCATCGCGCGTGAATACCATGAGCGATCATAAAATACGATCTGATTGCAAGCTGGCATTCTGCCCGACCAATAGCCAAGCCATTTTTTCATAGTGGATTTGCTAGGCTTACGCGATAAGTGGACAGAATATTTCGCTGGATTCAGATAGTGCGTCACCTCACGAATCGTGCTGGATTTTCCGGCAGTGTCGCGACCTTCTAGCACAACGGCAACGCCACGATGAGGGCGTGAATCTAAAATGGCGTTAAGCCTTGCTTGTTGAGTCTTGAGCATTTTAACCCCCAAAAATTAAGTAGAAAATTCCGCCGATCACGATTAGATCAGCGCATACAGAATAAATCAAATAGGCTTTAAAAAGCAAAGCCGCAAATTTTTTAGTTAGCATTTACAATTCTCCAAGGTTGCGCATTTACGATATTATAAGGGATTTTTTTCTTGGTTGCAAAGCAAGCTGCCAAAATATCAACCTCAATTAAAGCGTCAGAAAGGGCGGTATGATCCTCGATAAATCCGTGATCGCCCGAACAGAATCGGTAGGCGTATTCTGCGCCCGTCTTGATATTGCCAGCGGATGAAACCCAACCAGCATTAAGCGCCAGTTTTTTATATGTCGCTTGGCTTAATTTTGTCTCGCAAGCAAATTGCCAAATGTCGAGCTGTTGAAGGCCAGCGGGACAAATTGCGCCAGAATATCCTAGCGCTTTGTGAGTGTTTCGCATGACGCGACGATCAAAGCCGAGATTGTAAGCGGCAATCGTTGTCACGTTGTGCTGCTCAATAACGCGTTGAATCTCGGCAACAATCGACCACCAAGGGGCAAAACCGATTCGACCATCTGCAAGCATTTTGCTGTAGTGGGTGAATAGTTTTGAAGCATAGAATGCCCCCATCATTTTTTTTGCATCCGTGAAAATCTCGTCGACGAGCGCGTTGTACGTTTCGAGAATCTCACCGTCTCGCGTATGGACAGCAAAGGCTATATCGTAAACCGAGCCGGTCAGATCGGCCGTTTCAGTGTCGAGAGTTAGAATTGCTTGCTTTTTCATTACGCTTCAGCCTTTTTTGTTTGGTTATATCTTACCGGATCGACAACGCGAACACCAGCATTTTTTAAAGTTTTTTGCACGTCTGCATCATCATCCCACATCACAATTGAGCGAGCCAGATCGCGGAATGATATGCGGCGCTTCACCGCAAGCTCATGAAGTTTGCCGAGCTTGTATTCACCAGCGGCTCGATTATCGTTTATATCCCGAGATATGATAACGGGAGCTTTCAAGCCATAGCGATTCAGCCAAACGCGGTCAGCGTGTCCCATCACGCGGGAAGTTAAAATAACAACGTCCAAACCTTCGCGGATTGCTTGTCGTAATTGCTCGGCAAGCGGTAACGGCTTGTCTCGCATGATATTGGCTGGCGTATTCATGCGCCGCCATTCCGCAAGGGTCTCGCCTACCCTATGGCTAGAGTCAACAGTTGTTCCGTCGAGATCAAATATAAAAGTGTGAAGCATAACCAAAAATTCCTATTAAGTTTAGTATGATTAGATTATAGCATCGTTTCTCATAGGCTTGCAAGCATAATAGTGAGAGCCCGAGAATAGCAGCAATTTTTCCAATCGGTTGATCTATCAGAAAGGGAGCGGCTCCCATAAGAGCCGTCCCGATCCAAGCGGAAGCATTGACGATCACGCCATATGCTCCAACAAACGCTCGAGGCTACGAGCGGTAGCACGCTCAAGGCCTTCAAGCGAATCAACATCAATCGCCATAGATTTAGCGATAGCCAGAACCAAATCTGGCTTGCCTATACCGCGCTTTTTGGCGGCAGTTTTGCCGATATATTCAACGCCTAAGCTTTTGGCTTTTGAGATTACCGAGCGATGGCTTTTGTCAAGCTGGATAGCCAACGCTTGCGCTTTCTCAAAATCGAGAGGGGCAGCATTGACAATTGCTTGAACCTGTGAATCAGAGTAGTTTTTAGTCATAGTTTTTTCCTTACGTTTTGTTGATTGAACAAGCATAGAATGCCAGAATTTTTTTAAAAAGTCCAGAGAAAATCTGGAATATAATCTATTCCAGAATTTCATCAATGAGGCTTGCTGAATAAGCGCAAACCGCCGCTGAGATGAATGGAAAGAGAGCCAAAAATGGGGCACCCAACAAAGCACAAACCGTGCCAGTTATGAGAGCGAAAATCGCCCAAGCTAGAATTAAATTTTTGATTATTTCCATTGGTTTAGCTCCTTAATATATGTGATGGATTTTACAGGGTCTAATCCCAAATGTACAGAGTTTTTTTATATCGATGTGCTATAAGCTTATAACCAAATGTGCGTCAATAGTTTGACGCGGGGCATGCCTTATCTCTTAAGCAGGAACCGTGCCAAGTTTATTTTTTCTTTATAAATCAATAGGTTACGCGCGCCTGACCAGGAGGGGGCGGTTAAAAGACCGTCAAAATTTTGACGCGCGCTGCGCACCCTTTCACGTAAACCTCAAGGTTTTTTCAAGAAGGCAACGCTAAAAGTTATGGGGGAGTAGGAATTAAATTTTCTCTTTTAGATAACTACAAAAATAGTTTCTGCAATTAAAAGGCCTTTCTTCGTAAATTACACACTTTCGGAGAAGTGAGTGATAGAATATACAGTTTCCTCCACTATCTACACGAAGAGTTGGATAGTTTTCAGGATTTTGCCAGGAAGGTTTATCTGGGTAAAGCTTGGAACCCTCTTCAAAGTCCATATACATATCTTCATATCGAAGATTTAATGTTTCTGTCATTTCTTGAGTGTCTGGACAAGGCCCAAGAATATAATCTCGATCTTCGACTCTGCAACAAGAGCCGTGGTAACCTGAATTACCAAAACAATTGTACCTGCATTCGTAAGTATAATCTGTTGCTATTATTTCCATGCAACTATTATACCAAAAACACCCGTCCAGAGTCAAGAAATATTTTATACCATGCAAAAATAATTCTTGACTTTCCAACCTCCGAAGAATATAATAGTCTTTAGATTCAAAAACTTCGTTCTAATTTTGAACAGGTCTAAAAGAATATTATGGCAGCTCCCTCTTATACAACAGATTTAGTCCTTCTGGCAGATGCAGAGTCTTACGCTACGGATAACAGTGGTGTGGGTGGCACTTGGGCTATTTTTGGAGGAACCGGTGGTTCCAGCCCTGGAATAGGAGAGGACTTTGCAATTGAAGGCCAGTTTGCAATTGATTTGAAGATTACTTCGAATAACGGTCGCAGAGGTCCCGTATTTGAGATGAATACTGCAAGAAGCCTTGGAACAGATGAGATGTTCTTTGTCTGGTGTTTTGTTGCTACTCCAGGAATTTTAACAGCTGGTGCTCTTCCTGCTGGAACTGCTGCAACAGGTCTTTGTGTTTTTGCTGGGAATAATATAACTAACAGTTATGTTCATTATAGGGTTAAAGATCCTTTCGATTATGGAGAAAGAGGCCGAGTCGGAGAGTGCTTTGCTTGGATACCTGATGGGCTTTCGGCCATCAATGAGTCTATTGAAATTGCAGGCACTCCTTCAGCGCCTTGGAATATTATAGGAGCAACAGCATCTTTCTCTGCTAACTCAAAGGGTAATAACTTTGCTACTGATGCAATTCGTCAAGGTACGGGTATGTATATCACAGATGGCGAAACTGCAAATCCCGGAACCTTATCTGGTTTAAATTCGTCTCTAAATGCGTCTGCGAACGCAATCGGAACAATAGTTAAGTTATTCGGTACTGCTTATGAGGTACAGGGGGTGCTAGCAATTGGAGTTGATAATACGGGAACTTCTGAGACTGCAACTTGTATTTTTACAGATGACAGCGGTGCCTCGATTGGATTCAGAGAAATTGCAGGAAATACGTCTTCCAATCCCAATACAAAAAATAAGTTTATTGTTGGAGGCTCTGCCACTACTGCTACATTCGCTTCAGCATCTTTTACTCAACTTCAATTCGCCACAGCTTCTCCTTATAGTTCCGCTGGGGCTTCAAAAGGATCTGCAGAAGTTGAGTTAAAAGATAGCAGTCTCTCTACTTTTAGAAGCTGTACCTTTACTTATATGTCAAACTGGACTTTAACGTCCACAAATACTTCAAATAAGTTTACAAACTGTAATTTTAACTTTCTCTACGCATATGACCTTGGCACAGGCGTACACTCCGTAGTAGACGCAAATAATGGAAACTTTGAGTTTTCAGGGTGTACTTTCTCAGGGAATACTCAAGCAATATTCTCAACCTCTGCAGGAGAGGCCTTGTTAGCGGCTCCTCTTGACCAAATATCAAATTGTACTTTTGAAAATCTATGTACCGCAGGAAACAGTGGTCATGCCGTAAATGCGGGAACTGTATCAGCCTCTACAACTTATACTTGGAACTCTACAGCCGTAACGGGTGCTGCGACAGATGCTTCGACCTTTAGAAATGCTAACGGGTCGACTGGTCATGAAGTAATTCGCATAAACTACACTGATACATCAGCTCCGCTTACAATCGAGTACACTAACGGAGCTACTATTCCTACAGTTTACAATACTGGAGCTGGTACAGTAAATGTAGTTGCTCAACAAATAAACTTTGAGTTGACCTCAATTAAAGATGCTACAGAAATACGAATCATAAATGCGAGCACAAACGTAGAGATCGCAGGAGTGGAAGACGTTACGGGCGGAGTCGGAACTACTATTAACAACGGCTCAGGAGCTATCACTGTTTCTGGGTCAACAGATAATAATACAGTAAATTATGCTTATACATATAGTTCCGATATTAATATAAAGATTGCCATAGTCAATAGAGATGATTATGAAATTTTATATATTCAATCAACTCTTACTTCAGCGAACCAAAGCACTCAGATTTTCCAACGAGAAGAAAGAAACTTCTCAGACCCGCCGCCTTAAGGAGATAACATGGGAAAAGAATTAACATCAATCTCTCCGGAAGGATTAGAAGTAGCAAATGCCTACTTAACTTTTGGAAATATCCCTGCGGTTTGCCAATCACTAGCAGTAACCGAAGAAAAAGTAGTAGAAGTACTAAACAAAAGAGAAGTTAAAAAATATATTGATACTGTGTATCTTGATACAGGGTATAGAAATAAAAACAATATCGCATCGGTGTTGGATGAAATGATTGCGAGTAAATTAGAAGAGGCGAGAGAGTCTCAAGTTTATTCATCGAAGGATTTAGCAGACTTGCTGCAAATGGCCCATAAGATGAGAATGGATGAAATTAAAGCACAGGCAGATTTAGAGAAAAACTCTACTCGGATTGGGCAGCAAACTAATGTTCAAATTAATGATGCTTCAATTCCTTTTGGCCAAGGCAACTACGGCAAACTAATGGATAAACTATTAAATGGAGAATGAACTAGAACAACTTAGATCAGACTTTCTTCGACATGAAGCAGTTTGCGAAGAAAGGTGGAAGACAGTATTTAATGAAATTCGAGATGCAAAAGAGCAAGGAAATAATCGCTGGGCGGAAGTGAGATCTTCATTTGAAAGCGCACAAAGAATGCTTTTTGGCGGCTCAGGAGCTTTAATATTGTTTTTATTAGCTATAATTTTTGGAGATTTATTATGACAGTAGTTTATAAACAACGACGAGGAAAATTTTATAAAGTCGAAGATGGTGTAAAAACTTCTATTTCAGAAGAGGAGTGGCTCAAAGCTAATGGGCTGCTAGAGGATGAAGATGCCGGGACATTACAAGAAGAAGCCGAAGAAGAAAAAGCCTATGAAGCGCCGACAAAAGAAAAGCGGTCGCTGTTAAAAAAACAGACTCGAGAAAAATTAGAGTCAGGAGAGGCAGACTGGGAAAACCTAACTAAAGAAGAATGGGACTCCTTAGACTTGCCAGTTGCGGATTAAGATTATGTTACCTGAAAATGAAGAATTAGAGAATCCTTATTGCTATTCATGCAACTGTGCATGTCATTGCGAAAGTGGTCCCCACTCTTGTAGTGGCAAAGCAGAAAGTCATTCATGCGAATGTGTTTTCGTAGCTCCATAGTAAAAGCTATTGCTATTTATAGAGCGCATGAGAGCCAGCAAGATAATGCTGCTCTGAGAGGCTGTAAAAATGAGAAAAGGGCTGTACTACAATATAAACAGAAGGAAGAAAAAAGGAATAAGTAGATCCAAGAAAAAATCTACGATCTCAGCTAAAGCCTACGCAAATATGCGAGCGGGCTTTAAGAAAGGAAAGAAACGTGGCAGCAAGAAAAAGAAGCGTTCGTAAAAAGCATCCTGCTCTGAAACGTGCAGGGGTTTCTGGTTTTAACAAACCAAAGCGTACTCCAAAGCATCCGAAAAAATCTCATGTTGTTGTCGCAAAAGTAGGTAGCAAAGTTAAAACTATTCGTTTTGGACAGCAAGGCGTAAAAGGTTCTCCCAAGAAAAAAGGAGAATCTGCGTCTTATGCTGCTCGTCGCCGTTCGTTCAAGGCAAGACACGCTGCAAATATTAAAAAAGGAAAGATGTCAGCAGCCTATTGGGCTGATAAGGTGAAATGGTGAACAAAACTTATACAAAATTAACGCCGGCTTCTACAGCTCCGGTACAGGTGGTAATGCTTGCAGATAAAGATGGGAATACTATTAATAGCTTTGGTTCTGCAGCAAATATTCCTATTGCTTCAGGAGATGTTACAGGTCTAAGTCATATTAATAAATTTGGATATAGGTCTAGCATTCCTAGCACTTTTCAGACAATCTGGGATGGAACTGTAGATTACTCATATCAGTCTGCCGCTGTAGTAAGTGCAGTAGCTGATAATTTGTCTGATGAAAATGGTACAGTATCAGTAGAAGGGCTAGATGAAAATTATAACTTTGTGTCCGAGACTATAACTATTGGAGGCTCTGCGTCTACTTCTCAATTTGTACGAGTATTTAGAGCTACACTCATAACAGCTAATACTGGAGATACTAATGTTGATGAGGTACGAATAAAAAACACAGGCACAGATGTGGCTATAATTACTGCAGGAGCAGGGCAAACTTTGATGGCTCTTTACACAATCCCTGCAGGAAAGACGGGCTACTTATTAAAAGTAGGTGGTTCTATAGATGCAAACAACGATGCTTTATTTAGGTTATATGCACGTCCGTTTAATGGATCTTTCAATGTAAAGATGCAGAAGGGCGTTTTTGCTGCAGGCTTTGACTATGAATATCCCGTGCCTCTAGTGTTTGCTGAAAAAACTGATTTGGAGATTAAAGCAGCCTCCCAAAATAATGTTGGAGCTGGAGCGATTTTTGATCTTATTTTAAAGGATAACTAAATAATGAAATATTTACTACTGGCAACCGCATTACTGGTTGCCTGTGATGTATCCGCCAGTCCTTACATTGAGATTAAATCTGAAATAGAGTATAAGGACTTTAAAATAAAAGACCAAGTGAATCATACACGGTTTGGATATGAGAAAAAATCGCTTGTACGAGGGAGAAGTATTTACTTTGAAGCTGGTCATATGACAGGCGGTTCTTCGTGGGAAGGAGGATACAAAACAAGACTATCAGATACTCTTATAATTAAGGGTAAGCTTGAAGGAAAAAGAGAACGGGGGATGGACTCTAAAACTAAATTAGAGACGGAGATTCGATATACATGGTAAGACTTGTATTAATTTTGGCTACATTTGTAGCTTTTTCAGCTACAGCAGAGGAGTTAGTTGGTGATGATGTTATCCGAACAGATTCTACAACCACTAGTACGGTAACAACACAGTCAGATACTACGACTACTTTAAAGTCGCCTCCAGCTTCAGCTATTACTCCTACTATTAATACTTCTAATACTGATCTCTGTACTTTTGGGGTAGCTGGAGCTATACAAACGCAGATCTTGGGTATTTCTACTGGTACTCAAGTTACTGATGAAAACTGCGAAAGATTAAAGTTATCAAAGACTTTGTATGATATGGGAATGAAAGTAGCGGCTGTGTCTACACTTTGTCAGGATAGACGAGTATTTGATGCTATGATGATGGCAGGCACTCCCTGCCCTTACGAAGGAATGATAGGCGCAGATGCTCGAGCAGCTTGGGAAACAAATACAGAATTACAACCAGACTCAGAAAAGCAGAAAGAAAAGGGATTAAGTAATGGATCTAAGACACTACTTGGTAGCGCCGGCGTTGCTAGCTTACTCGTTCTCCTCCTACTCTGAGAGCTTTGATACAAGCCCTCAGTACGGAACTACACAGAACGCTGCGCAGTTTGGTTATAACTGGGTAATGCAAAATGTATTGCCCCAACAAACAGGGTTAAAAGTTAATGGAGTAGTTTACCAGTATACTACTATAAAAGAAACTGATGACAATTTATTGGTTCATGTACAAAATGAAAATGCAAGAGGGCCTGGCTACATTTTTAGATCAACAGATGATTGGTCAGGCTTACCAGGAAATACTATTAATAGAGTAGTTCCTGTAAATTCTATTGATATCTCTTATTGGGGTGAGGGGAGTATTGAAACAGAAGGTGTAGGGAGTGTTACAGATGCTGAAGTCTATTATTCGTATCAGTATACTCCTTGCGAAGATCCACAAAGCGATTCGCGCTGCCCAGGTTATATAGATTACACGGCAGTTATTACAGAGGAGAGTTTACAACTAGAAAATAGCGAACAATATATTCAAAATGAACTAGATAGAAAAGCCAACCTGAAAGCTCAAAAAGACGAGGAGGAAAGAGCCGCCAGGGAAAAAGTTAAAAAAGACGCAGCAGAAGATGTGAAGGAAAATTTAGAGGAGTTACTCGGGTCTATAAATACAGACCTTCTTAATACTCAATCTAAAGTAATTCACGATGCGCTTATGGCAACAAATTCTTTACCGCAAACATATTTTGCGGTATTAAAAGGCGGCCAGTATAACGATGCAGTAGTGCTAAAGGATACTAAGCTGCCTGATGCAAAGAAAGGTGCAAAGGTTGGGTTAGCCCAACAAGTATTGCACGAAGAAATGGTTCAATCTCAATGGGATTAATCCATGAAACGGGGAGAAAACATGAAAAACTTGTTGTTATTTGCAGGTCTAGTTGCATTTGCAATTGGAGCTCAGGCAGAGGATATGGAGGTAGTAGGTAACGTAGAATCTAAGTGTGTAGTAGTGCCGGATACCGCAGGTGTTTTTGGCAACCCTACTCCAGATACACTAAGTTCCGACCCTTCTGACGGTGGAGTAGATCCTGTGGTTAGATACGACGTTATTCAAGCAAGCTATTATAAGGCGAAAATTACTCATCCAAATTCGTTTTCTGAAGCTCCCGCTTTGAGTGATGTTGTAAACTGGTCAGGTGACACTGCTACTTCTCAGGTATCTGATTCATCTATGTCCGGCTATGATGCAGCTAAGATTGAGTACGACAACGTAACTGAATTTTCGCTTACTGTTGCCGGAAGTACCTGGTTCAAGACTGAGACTTCTGCAGAGTATGGCTATGGCAAGGCCTTTCCTGCCGGCGTATATAGAGCTGTTGTGACGGCTGAATGTATCGCTATTTAATTTTATTGCTTTTGCTAACCTCTGGGCACTCTGTGAGTGCCCATGAGTTTACTCCTACATACCCTGTGTTAAAACAGTCATATGTTCAAGGAGTTCTGTATACTACAATGTCTCTATTTAATTTACGTCAAGACGTAGAGTATTATGAAGTAGAGGTATTTGACAATGATTGGAATAAAGTTCCTTTTGCAATAAAAAATAAGATAATTAAAACGGATTATCTGCAAAAGAAAAAGATAGAAGTTTATATTAGGGAGAGAGACAAAGATAAAGCAGTATATGTCTGCTCTAAATCAAAATTGATATTAGAAGGAGGAGGTAAAACTGCGGTAGAGTCAAGAATTTGTTCAAAGTTTAAATGAGATTATTAATACTATTATTAAGCGTGGTTTCTTTTAATGCTTTAGCAGCTTCCAGCTCTCTAAACTTAAATCTCCCAGCAACTCCAGGCTCATATGCTTCTGATAGAATCAGGGCAAATAATGTAGAGTGTTCTATGGCTATAGGGGCATCTACAAATTTAGAGTTTGGAGTAGTAGGAGTTCTTAATCAGAATGGGCCTTATATTAGTAATGTAGGCGTTATTCCAGAAGATTATAATAGTAACGATTTAGTAAAAGATGTGGGGGTGTATGCAAAAATTACTATACCGTTAAATGCTCCAAAAACAAGATTAGACTGCAATGAACTTTATAGATTAGAGCTTGAAATTAAAAGAATGGAGGTTCAAAAACTCAAGCAAGAAATAGCCAACCTCAAAGCCCTACAGTTCGAGGGAGACGACTAAATGGCCGAAGTTGAATTTGGAGGTATGACATTTAAAGGCGGGAAGATGATGATTCTTCTTACAGCCTTATCCACTCTAGGTGGAGCAACATGGGGTGTCTTTGAGTTTTATAAAGACTACATGGATATGAAAGAAATTATTGCAAATATTGATACTGACGAAATCGCAGCTAGAAATGCAGTAATAGAAACAAAACTTGATGAAGCTATAGATTATTCACGAAGTATAAAAAATGATTTACGGGATGACTTTAATCGTATGGAAAAGAATGTTGATCGTGTAGAGGACATGGTTCGTGAGAACGATACTAAAGTTGCAGAAATGATCGATAAAGCGACCGAAAGGTTTGACACTAAAAGAGATAGTTTGCAAAGCGATAATAGAGTCGCAATGGAAGCATTAGAGGATAGATTAAATAAAAAGATTCAAACAGTTTTAGATAATCCTTTGGCAAACTAGACCTAAGGAAGATATTGCTTCAGCTCGGGGAGGGGCAAATGGTAATAGATTTTGTTCAGCGAAGCTACGCTAGAGATATGGTTCTAGTGTGCTCAATAGGTTTAAATATGGGCTTCATAGTAGGGTTAGTGCTGCTATGAAAGTTAAAATTACTCTCACTAACGGGCACGTAGTAACAGGTATACTTGAAGAGGACTACAACGCTTTAAACGGAAGAGCAATTGATTGGATTCTAAATGATGAGCGCAATTTTATTCCTTTAAAAAGACCAGATGGGAAAGAGTTTCAACTTTCCAAAGCTGCAATCGCAACGATCGCAGAGGAGAATTAAAATGGAAATGATTTTAGATTTAGCCATGACTTTTTGGCAATGGGTAGTCTTTGGAGTACTTGTATTAATTGGATTTATTTCCAATAAATTTGATGGTCAGGGCGAGCATCGTGTAGGTTTTAAATATGCAGAAATGCCTCATATGACACCTCTTCCTATTGCTACGAAAGACAAAGGTTTCTTTAAAGCAATTTGGCATTGGTTAATGGGAGTTCGTCAATGGAGAATTCAAGACGATTTTTATTATGAGTTAGAAGGTGAGAAATATGTAATTCCTAAAGGTTTTGAGTTTGATGGCGCTTCTGTACCTAAGTTTTTGGCTATGTGGCTATCTCCTGTCGGGGTGCTTCTTATGGGCGGTCTTGTTCATGATTATGCTTACAAGTATGCAGCTTTAATGAGTGACACGGGGGGTCGACCTCATGTTCATCACATGGACCAAAAAACTGCCGATAAGTTATTTAGGGATATTTGTATTGAAGTAAATGGCTTCAAACTTTTAAACTATCTTGCTTACTGGGCACTTCGTGCCGGTGGCTTTGTGGCTTGGAATGGTCACAAGAAAAGAGGAACTCATCTTTAATTTTATAAGGTATTTAGATGTACGAAGAACAACAAAATATAATTATTGTTGATAATATTTGGTCAAATGTGGATAAAGTAAGAGAATATGCTCTTACTCTTACATATGACACTGAAAATTTTGGGAATCATTTTTGGAGGACTCCTGCTCAATTAGATATGGGAATGATTCCTGTATTAGAGAAATATGTTGGCTCTACTATTCTTAGGGATCATTTTTGGGAGGTTCCCCCAGACCCTACTAAGCATCACCATATGAATATGACTTTTTACAAAGTTATAAATGAGAACGGATATAATGCCTGGGCTAATCATATTCACCATGACGGAGCAGATTGGACAGGTATTATATACCTTGATCCAGATATGGGCCCTGAAGTAGGAACTCAGTTATGGAAACATAAGCTTAGTGGAGATGAATTTGCATTTGGACAAACTAATCATGTGAAAAAGAATGATGGAGGGTATGAAAGGTTTTGGGATAAAAGATGTGAGTCTCCCGAAGAATTTATACCTACAGATTATTTAGCTTATAAATATAATAGGATGGTTCTGTTTAAGGGAGGAATGTTTCATTCAGCTGTATATCCTCCAACTTTACCAGATCAATCAAGATTAAGTATGTTTTTATACTTTAACGTGGAGTATTAAATGAGTAAATATTTGCTAAAAATTATGGGAGAAAGAACTTCTCTAGACGGGGTCGCTCTTATTGCAATTTGTGGCGCTGTAATTCTTTTTGGAGGCCTTGCAAAAATTGCAGCTTGGGCAGGACTGGGGTATGGATTATATACCCTTTTAAAGACGGAGGACTAAATGAGCGATCATACAGTAGATTCAGACGTAGCAAAAGAGATTGATGCAAATGGTGATGGGCACATCTCAAAAGAAGAATGGGATATGCACATGGAGTTCAAGCGCAAAGAGCTTGAAGATAAAGACGCACAGCGTGATGCAATCCGTAAGATGGCTTGGTTTTCATTGATCGGTCTTTTGGTATATCCTTTTGGTATTTTTTGCACAGCGTTATTTGGATTAGATAAAGGAGCGGAGTTAATTGCTGATATTGCTCCTACATACTTTGCATCTATTGCAGTATTAGTATCCGCATTCTTTGCTGCTGATGCAGTAGGTAAAAACAAGTGAAATTAGTTTTATTATTTTTGCTACTACTGCCGCTCTCGGCAGTAGCTAGCAAAGATATAGAATGTTTAGCTACTAATATTTATTTTGAAAGTAGAGGAGAATCCTTGGCGGGGCAAGTGGCTGTAGCCCATGTTACAATGAATCGAGTATTCTCCTCTAAATTTCCGAATAGTATATGTGAGGTTGTATATCAAGCTAAGTACGATCAAATGCTCCCTTTAAAGAATCAGTGTCAATTTTCTTGGTATTGCGACGGGCTAAAAGAAATTATAAAAGATAAAAAAGCTTATGAAAAAGCTAAAAATGTAGCTTTTTATGTCTTACACGGGGGACTAGATATAACAGACGGAGCTTTGTATTATCATTCCCATACTGTAAGTCCTGATTGGAATAAAGAAATGAATCACACGGTTACTATAGGTAACCATATATTTTATAAATGAGCTATTCAGAACAAGTTCTCGATCATTATAATAATCCTCGTAATGTCGGAAAACTAAACAAAGAGGATGAAGATGTTGGCACAGGCATGGTGGGAGCTCCTGCGTGTGGTGATGTAATGCAATTACAAATAAAGGTAAATGATAATGGAATTATCGAAGATGCTAGGTTTAAAACCTACGGATGCGGAAGTGCTATTGCTTCTTCCTCCCTCCTTACCGAATGGGTTAAAGGTCGTAGTCTTGACGAAGCTGGGAGTATTAAAAACACCGACATCGCCGAGGAACTCGCCCTCCCGCCCGTCAAAATCCACTGTAGTGTGCTTGCAGAAGATGCGATTAAAGCTGCGATCGAAGACTACAGGAGCAAACATTGATCCCTTATAAAGTATACGATAACTTTTTTTCACAAGAAGAACTAACATCAGTATGGCAAGAATTTGATAAAAATGTTTTATCAAAAGTAACTACTGACACAGGTACTGCAACTCACGAGGGACAGCCTTTAAAAGATAACTGGGGTTGCTGGCTTGGACATGTTTTTCCTGATAATAGTACTAAAATTCCTCAATCCCCCTATACTAATATTATAGAAAATATCGAAGCAGAGGAGGAATGGTTCTGGAGATATTTTTTAAAAACCAAGGCAAGTGCTTTATTATCTTATTACGGTGATGGGGACTCTTATGGAAAGCATTTTGATCAAACCCTAATAACTTGTTTAACTTGGTTAAATATTTACCCAGAGAAAACTTTTACAGGAGGAGATCTTATTCTGGAGGGCGGAAAAGACATCGTAGAGTACAAACATAATAGAACTGTTATTTTCCCCTCTATGATGTTTCATGAAGTGACTCCCGTGAAACTTCTAGACCCAGAGAAAGAATACTCAGGAAGATTTTGCTTAACTTTATTTTTTATGCAGGACGAAACATGATAGAAATAAGTAGAGCTGATATTATCAGCGAATATATTGTAAATTCTCAGGACCCTAGACGGTTTATAAAATTACCAATAGAACCCTACTTAGAGTTATTACAAGTTACCCCTTTAGAGTCTCAAATGGCATTAATAAATGCTATAAACAATCCTAAGTACAGGTTTGTATCTGCGGCTCTATCAAGGCGTCAAGGAAAAACTTATATTGCAAATATTGTAGGGCAATTAGTGTCTTTAATTCCTAATTCGCATATTTTAATTATGTCTCCGAACTATTCCTTGTCTCAAATATCTTTTGATCTTCAGAGAAATCTGATCAAGCATTTTGATCTAGAAGTAACTAAGGATAATGCGAAAGATAAAGTTATTGAATTATCTAACGGTTCTACAGTTAGAATGGGTTCAGTAAACCAAGTAGACTCAGTAGTTGGTAGAAGCTACGATCTTATTATTTTTGATGAAGCTGCACTAACAGATGGTAGAGACGCTTTTAATGTGGCTCTTAGACCTACACTTGATAAAGATAATTCAAAAGCTCTTTTCATTTCTACCCCACGAGGTAAGACTAACTGGTTTGCAGAGTTTTGGAATAGAGGCTTCTCAGAAGAGTTTCCTGAATGGGCCTCTATTAGAGCAACTTATAAAAGTAATCCTAGAATGTCGGAAAACGATATTAAAGAAGCTAGAAAGTCTATGAGTGAAGCTGAATTTAGACAAGAGTATGAAGCAGACTTTAATACTTATGAAGGGCAGATTTGGTCATTTGACGCATTAGAGTGTGTCGCTAATTTAGAAGACCTAGACGTATCTAGAATGGATGTATTCGCAGGATTAGACGTAGGTTACAGGGATCCTACTGCTTTTTGCGTAATAGGATATGATTGGGATGAAGAAAAATACTATGTATTAGATGAGTACTTAAACTCAGAAAGGACCACAGAGCAACATGCTACAGAGATACAGAAGCTTATGGATAAGTGGGATATTGACTATATTTTTATTGACTCTGCTGCTCAGCAGACACGATTTGACTTTGCACAAAATTTCGACATTTCTACCACAAACGCTAAAAAATCCGTACTTGATGGAATTGCACATGTTGCAGCCATTGTAGATAACAATAAACTTATTGTAGATCAGAGATGTAATGAAACTCTGTCCTGTTTAGATCAATATCAGTGGGACCCTAATCCTAATCTTGCTAGAGAGAAGCCTAGACATAACTATGCGTCTCACATGGCCGATGCTTTACGTTATGCATTATATAGTTTTGTTACTACTTCAACGGGATTTTGAGAACACCTACTTAAAAATAGTTGTTGACATCTTACCTCCCTTTGTATATAATTTCAGATAACTAGGATTAAAATGAAAGAACTTAAAAGAGACCCTGTTAAATATGTCAGAGACAAGGCAAAAGCAGGGTACAAAAAAGATACCAAGTGCTATATTTGTAGCGCTGAGATAGAGTTAGACTTTCATCATTACTATAGTTTAGCGCCTCTACTTGATCAATTCGTAAAAGAGAGGAACTATCATATAGAAGATATTAGAGATTTTAGAGAGGAGTTTATAAACGAACACTGGGAAGAGTTGTATGATTGGACTGTAACTCTGTGCCATACTCATCACTTAAAACTTCATTCTATATATGGAAGAAATCCTCCATTACATGCTGCCAAGAAACAGATGAGATGGACAGAGCTACAAAGAGAGAAACATTTAAATGGCTTGGTATAATTTTTGGAGGACAGAAAAACAAGTAGACTTGGACAAACTAAATCCTGTTCAAGAATACTATGCAGGAAACATCGAGCCTTCTAGAGAGTTCACTTTTAGTTACGAGAGGGCTTACGAAGACTTAGAAATTGTCAATCGTGGCGTTAATATGATCGTAGACGATTGTTCTGAAATTGATTATATAGTACATCCTCAAACAAAAGGTACGCCGGTTGTAAAAGGAAACAAAAGAAGTAAGATAGAACTACTTTTAAATACGGAACCAAATCCTTTTCAGGATATTTCTTCATTTAGAAGAAACCTTTTTACAGACTACTTACTTGATGGTAATATTTTTATTTATTTTGATGGGGTACACCTATACCACTTAGCAGCTCCTAAAATATCGGTACATGCGTCTGAGAAGACTTATATTTCTCATTATACCTTTGAAGGTGGAGCGGGTAAAAAGGTAAATTTTGACCCTAAAGAAATTATACATATTAAAGAAAACTCTTTCTATTCCACGTATAGGGGAGTATCTAGACTGAAGCCAGCATTAAGAACTATGATTCTTATGAGAAATATGCGATCTTTCCAAGATAATTTCTTTAAAAATGGGGCAGTACCGGGGTTGGTACTTAAAGCAAAAGACTCTCTATCAGAAAAAATTAAAGATAGACTGATTATGGCATGGACCACTAGATACCAGCCTCAATCTGGAGGTAAGAGACCTCTTATTCTCGACGGTGGAATGGAAGTAGATGAGATCTCTTCCACAAACTTTAAAGAATTAGACTTTCAAAATGCTATTTCTGAGAATGAAAAAATTATTTTGAAATCTTTAGGTATTCCACCAATTTTATTGGATTCGGGTAATAATGCAAATATTCGACCAAACATGAGATTGTACTATTTAGAAACAGTAATGCCGATAGTTCAAAAAGTAAGTTCTGCTTTAGAAAGGTACTTTGGATTTTGCGTAAAAGAAGATATTAGTGATATTCAATCTCTACAACCAGAACTTCGAGACCAGTCGAATTTTTATTCTACTCTTGTAAATTCTGGTATTATTACAGCAAACGAAGCTCGTGTTGCTATGAATTTTGAAGAAATAGACGGCTGCGGTGCTATACGAATACCTGCAAACATAGCAGGATCAGCAGCTAATCCGTCAGAGGGTGGAAGACCTGTAGATGAGGACCAAGTAGATGAGTAGTGTTAGACAAAGAAAAACTGCAATAGAGCAAGTAGCTAGAGATATTAAAGACTATAGTTTGGAAAGAGGAATTACTTATCCTGCATATTTACAAATTGTAGCACAACCTCTTCTTCCTTCAAGCCTTAGAAAAAGTTTTAAAAGTTGGAGACGTATGATCTCAGCAGTAGAAAAAGCGCACCCAGATGTATGGGATCATAGTATACAGGCTGCGCCGGAACCAGTAGCGACTCCAGAACCTACTCCAGAACCTGTAATTGCAGAAGATCCTCTGGAAGCATTGAAGAAGTCTAGTTCTACTGGAACTGAAGTTGAGGAAAGCGATGAATAAGATTTTTAATCTTACATCTACCTTCAAAGCATTAAATGAAGATGATGACGGAGTTCACATTTGTGGTATGGCAAGTACCTCAGATTTTGACAGAGCAGGGGACAGTATTGAAGCATCTGCTTGGACAAAAGGTGGGCTAAATAATTTTGAAAAGAATCCAATTATTCTTTTCAATCATAATTATGACAAACCTATTGGCAGAGCCACAGGTTTAAAAGTTACTGAAAATGGATTAGAATTGAAAGCAAAAATTTCAAAGTCTGCTCCAGATCATGTAGCTCAATTAGTTAAAGAAGGTATCCTTGGAGCTTTTTCCGTTGGTTTTCGAGTCAAGGATGCTGATTACATGGAGGAAACTGACGGATTAAAGATAAAGGATGCTGAATTGTTTGAAGTATCAGTTGTTTCGGTACCTTGCAACCAAGCAGCTACTTTTTCTCTGGCGAAATCTTTTGACTCTATGGAAGAGTACGAAGAATTCAAAAAAACTTTCAAAAGTGTCGATCTAGCCGGTCAGTCTCTGGCTAAGGATGAAGATTCATCGGTAGCTAGTCACACACCGGACGGAACCCAAGAGGTTCAAAAGGAGATCAAAATGTCGGAAGAGAATAAAACTCCCGAAATCGACTTGGCTGCATTTGCAAAGCAGGTGGCAGAAGAGACTGCTGCTAAGATTGCTATGCAACAGGCCGAGCAGAAAGCAGCCGCAGAAAAGGCTGCCGAAGAAGCAGAGGTTAAAGCTAAGGCTGAAGCCGAAGCAAAAGCTGCTCAAGAAGCAGAAGTTAAATCAGCAGTGGCTGTAGGTGTTGAGTCAGGCGCAGAGCGTTTGATGTCAGACATTGAATCTAAGCTGGCTGAAAAAGACGCAAAAATGGAAGAAGTAATTAAGCAATTTTCTGCTCAGCTTGCTGATAAGAATGATGAAATTACTAAGATGCGTGAAAGCAAGAGAGTTTTCTCTGCTGATCGCGCTTCTTCTTCAGAAGACCTTTCACCTTTCGCAAAGGATTTGATGTATGGTCATATTCTTGGTGTAATTACTAACAAAGGCTGGAACACGGCTTATGGTAAGAATATGCTTCAAAAAGCTGGTATCGACTATCCCAACGATGGTGGTTCAGTAGTTGGTGCAGACCAAGAGTATCCTAACATTGCTACTACAGTATCATCAGCAATTGAAAAGGAAGTACTGAACGAGCTTCGCCTCGCTCAAGCATTCCGTCAAATTCAAATGCCCGCAAAGACGATGGTAATGCCTATCCAGACCGATACTAATCTGGCAACTTTCCAGAATAGCACTCCTAAGGATGGTAATGGTAATCCTACTGCAGACTTGGAGAATCGTACTCAGGTAGCTGGAAATACTTATACTCCTGGTCAGGTAGTTCTGCAAGCTCATCGCTTGCTGTCAGCTACTTACATGGATAACATCGTTGATGAAGAAGTACTTATCAACTTGATGCCTATGCTTGTAGAGTCTATTGCTCGTTCACACGCTCGCGCAGTAGATAACATGATTCTTAATGGTGAATCAGGCCTTGTACAAGGTCTTGAATTTCATGCTGTAGCTTCAGGAGGCGGTTCAGTAGACCTCGACGGTAATACTATCGCTACAGGCAACTCTGCTACATTGACTGCAGAATTGCTCCTCGACGCACGTAAGGGCATGGGTAAGTATGGTTTGAATCCTGCTGATGTACTTTATGTAGTATCACAGAAGTATTACTATGATCTGATTGCAGATCCTGGTTTTGCTGATATTACTGATGTTGGTTCAAACATTGCTACCAAGATCACTGGTACTATTGGTGCTGTATATGGTAGCCCTGTTGTTATTTCTGATAACTTTGAATCAGATGCAGCAGGCGGTACAGTTGCATATGCAGTTGCTCCTCGCAACTACGTTATCCCACGTCTCCGTGGTGTAATGGTAGAACAAGACTACGAAGTAGCTCGTCAGCGTCGAGTTATTGTAGGTTCTCAGAACCTTGGCTTTAATGAGCTCGTAAATGGTACTACTAATAACGAACCTTGTGTTAAGGTTGTTACCACTGCGTAATAAACCTTTTTTAAGCTCGGGGGACTTCGGTCCCCCAAGTTTTTACTAATTGACTTATGGCAGATTTTATTACAATAGATGAATATAAAGCTTTGGAAGGTATCACTTCTGGTACTGAAGACGAGAAGCTTGAGATATTAATTCCTTCAGTAAGTCAATTAGTAAAAACTTACTGCGCAAATAGTATTATTGATTATGCTACTAGCGCAAAAACGGAGTTGTTTACTGTAGACTATAATAGTCACCTATTACAGCTTACAGAATCGCCTTTGATTGCTGTAACTAGCGTTCGAATAAAAGAAGAAATTGGAGACTCTTTTACAGCTTTAAGTGCAACAGATTATAATTTAGATAAGAAAACTGACAGTATTATTCGTATCTCTGGTACTAGCTATAAGAATTGGCCAAAAGGTCCAGAATGCGTAGAAGTTGTTTACACAGCAGGATATACAAGTACTCCTGCTGACTTAAAATTAGCAGTAGCAGATTTAATTACTTATTATTTAAGAGATGAGCACAAGCCTAGACAGTCTCTTTCCGGAGCTACCCAAGAAACCACTGAAAGTGGAGCAAGGGTAGGGTTTCCAGGGCATATTAGAAGAGTGCTCGACTTATATAGACTTATTCTATGAGCCAGACAACAGTACGAAAGGAAGTAGCAGACAGATTACTAAAATCTCTTTCAAAAGAGAATAATCCGATTATAAGAAAGGCAATAGAAACAGGGGGCAGACCCCAGATTATACAGTTAAGAGATTTAAATTTTATAAAAGATACTATTAATAAATTAATAGAAAATGAAGAGATTCCGGATTTAAAAATAAAACTTACTCAAAAAAGATTAAACAAAGCAAGAGAATTCGCAGAAGCAATGCAAACCCGTTGGGTGTCTAAGCAGGGCTTAGCAAAAGTAACAGAAACAATAGCATATAAGATGATGCTGGCTCGTAGACCTGAAATTGCCGCAGATATAGCAAATGGAGTTAGTTTTATAGTAGGAAGTTTTAGAAGTTTAAGAACTTTAAAAAATAAAATTGTAAATTTTGTTTTAGAAGAAGAGAGCGAAGAGATAAGGAGGATCGTAAGATCTAAAGTACAACGAGGACACGGAGTGGAAGGCGGAGACGCCGTTTCCACTGTACAAATTGCAGAAGCAGCCGGCGTTGCTGCCTCTGAAGGAGTAAATCTTGCGAAAACTCCTGGGCTAACAAACTATTTAGAAGAGCAATTTACTACTTACGATATTCCAAACGTAAGTAGGCAAGTTGAAATTATAGAGAATGTGTTAGTTGAGTACCAGGCTTTCATTAGTGCTTCTGGAAAACTAACAGCAGATTATATACCGATTGTAACATTTCAAGACTGGTTTAGTAATGTAGGATTAGATTCTAGAACGGAAAGATTAATTTTACAAGTTGTAAGAGAATTTTTTGAAACAAAAGTATCCGCTCAAGAACTTGTAAATATGGAAGGCTCTAAAAGCATAAAAGATAAGATAGAGTCACATTTTGTTGAGAAACTGACAAAAGATTTAAAAATAGCAAAGACTACAAGTAGGATTCCTAAGAATACAGGAAGTGATAGTAAAAGAAAAAAAGCTAGCTCTAAAAAAGTTAAATCTAAGGCAGTAGCTCCAAAAAAGACGGGGCCAAAAAGTTCAGCTGCTTTTGCAGTAGCTAGAAAACCCAAATCAAAAACTAAAGGTAATACAGTTACACTACCAAAGTTACTAGGGGTTTTAAATAGAAATCTTCCGACAGTAGTTGCTAAGAATATGGGAGATCCTAGACTTAATTATAGAACAGGAAGATTTGCTAACTCTGTCAGGGCAGTAGGAATAAATAGAACTTCAGGAGGTTTTCCTAGTATTGCATATACTTATCAGTTAAGCCCCTATCAAACTTTTGAACCAGGGTTTAAACAAGGAAGCCCAGACAGAGATCCTAGAAAACTTATTGACTTGTCTATACGAGAAATAGCGGCTCAATTTGCTTTAGGAAGATTGTACACCAGGAGACAATAATGGCAGAAAATAGACTGTATACTACTAGAAGGCAGTCTATAGTTAATGCTTTAGTGGAAGCACTAAAAGGTATTAATGGATCAGGAGATTTTGTCAGTAATGTATTTAACAATGTTTCTCCTAGACTTAAATTTTGGGATGAAGTAGAACAATTTCCTGCCGTTCATCTAAATGCAGGTTCTGAAACTAGAGAATATCAGGGAGGCGGATATAAGGATAGATTTCTGAGTATTTCCATAAGAGTTTATGTTAGACAAGAAAACGCTGTGGACGCTCTAGATTCTCTGCTAGAAGATATAGAGACTGTTTTGGAAGACAACTCTAGAATAGCTTATACTGATAAGCAAGGAAATACACAATATACTCAACAAATTAGTATTCTCAGTATAGATACTGATGAAGGAGTTTTGGAACCTTTAGGCGTAGCAGAAATGCTGGTAGAGGTTCGATACTAGAAAATACTGGCAAGAGCAAAAGCTCACGACCAAGTCTTTTCAAGATAGCTTTAGGAGAAAACTATGGCAAATAATTTATATTTTAGCCGCGATGCTAAACTCTTTGCTACATTTAAGAATGCCTCAGGAACTGTACAAGCAGCCTGGGAGATTCCTATTTTGGAAGGTTTTAGTTTTTCACAAGGCAATGAAAGCTCAGAAATTACTCTGAGTGAGATGGAATCCTCCGGTGGAGTGTCTCGTAGAGGCAGACGTTTGTTTAATACGGCTCTTTCTCCCGCAGAATGGAGTTTTTCTACTTATGTAAGGCCTTTTACAGCAGTAACAGCGCATACTGGCTATAGCGAGGGAGACCATCACGCAGTAGAAGAAGTACTTTGGGCACAAATGGCCGGAGCCGATGACTATAATACTGCAGCGTTTAGATCTGCAAAATTTGGTAATGGTGCAGTAACTACTACAGATAATACTGATTTAAATATTTCGTTCGCACAGTCAAACCGTGCAGTGCTACAGCCTATGGATTTATATTTTGTTATTGAAACAAATGCAAGCAATCCTGTAGTTTATAAGCTCGAAGATGCTGTAGTAAATGAAGCTTCAGTTGATTTTGAGGTAGATGGTATCGCTACTGTTAACTGGTCTGGTTTTGCAAAAGAAATCAAGGATTGGACGGCAAAGACTAATCTTAGCACAGCATTTACGAGTACAGCGGCTGGTAACATTCATTTGGATACTGACAATGATAACGCTTTCACTTATGATGATGGAAATGCAGGCGTTGCTGCAAAAGATTTTGCAGTTTCTGATACGGATAACTTTATTCGTAATCGTTTGTCCCAGGTAAGTCTTACTGCAGCAGACATTGCTACATTCCCAGGTGCATCTACTAACGGTGTTTATAACCTTACCCTTACGAATGCAAATATTACAATTAGTAATAACATTGAATATTTAGTACCTGCTGAGATTGGAAAAGTAAATATTCCGGTAGAAAATGTTACAGGTACTCGTACAGTTACAGGTTCTATGAGCTGTTATATTAACTATAACGATAGCGACAACAGTGGTACTTCTACCGACTTGTTTAATGATATGAAAGGATCAGCTGCTTTAGACAAAGTTGTTAATGATTTTCAAGTAATTCTTAAGCTCGGTGGTGCATCAGGTAAGCGCGTAGAATTTACTATGGCGGATGCTCACTTAGAGATTCCTGTTCATAATATTGAGGATGTTATTTCTTTCGATATTAACTTCCATGGGCTTGATTCTATTGATGGGGCAGATGAAGTTTCTATTGCATACTTCGGTTAATAGTTGATTTCTATTAATACTAAAGCGGGCTTCGGCCCGCTTTTCTTTTTCACCTTCTAAAAATAAATCTTGACTTTTTTCCTGCCTTCACCTATACTATATAAATATGCAGTACTAACAACCCCAAATTGTTAAAAGGATAAAATATGAGTGACAAACCTGTTTCTCTTTCAAGTCTAATCACTGAAAGTAAAACTGTAGGTATTGATTTTCCAGGGTTTCCTGGCTGTAACGTAGAACTTTGTTATTTAGGAAAATCAGAACTACTTAAATTAAGAAAAAGATCTTTAAAAACAAATTGGGATAAAAAAACTCGTCAACCGCTTGAAGAGCTAGATGAAGATAAGTTTATCCATGAATATAGCAAAGCGGTTATCAAAGGGTGGAAAGGACTGAAATATCGGTACCTAGAAGAGCTTCTTTTGGTAGATATCGCTGAACTTGACCCTGAAGACGAGCTTCCTTATACACAGGAAAATGCAGAACTTCTCATGAGTAACTCAAGTACTTTTGATACTTGGGTAACGGAAACAGTGAGCGAGTTGGAAAATTTTACTGGGAGCAAATAGAGCAAATCCGCTCTCTACTAGCTCGATATGTAAAGGAAGCGGATTCAAAGTTTGATCACGACAAGTATTTGCTTGTTTGCGAACAGTTGGGGGAAGAACCTGACCCTGCCAAAATGCCGCTCGAGCCTTCTTCATTTCCGGAGGAGGTGCAAGTGGCATTTTTTATGTTCTCTCTACTTACAGATAGATGGGATGGCATGTCAGGAAGCTACTTAGGAAAATCTTGGGAAGGCGTAGAATACTTTTTTAAAACCTACGATATACAAGACCCTGGCACAGTTATTTATATAATGAAACTTTATGAAGGAATAATAGTATCTCATAAAGCAGAAAAAGCGGAACAAGAACGAAAGGCAGAAGAGAGAAGAAGAAAATCTGCTAGCGGTGGGGGTAAAACCTACACTCATAATGTACGTGGCTAATGGCAAAAAATAAAGTAACTATTGATATTGAAGTCAATGGTAAAATGCAAAAAGCTACTGTTGGTGTCAACAAGCTCAAAAAAGCGTTAAGAGAAACAGAGCAGGCACAAAAACAGCTAAGCAATACTTCTCGTGATGGATATCGCGCTCAGCAGGGTGTTGCTCAAAATACCGCAAACGGTACAAAAGCTTTTGCAAAACAAGCAGGTACTGTTCGCGGTATTGTTCCTATTTATGCTACATTCGCAGCAAACGTTTTTGCAATTACAGCAGCCTTTGGAGCCCTTCGAAGGGCGGCAGCAGTAGAACAGCTTACTTCTAGCTTAGAGAAGCTAGGGGCGGTAGCAGGAAGAAACTTACCTGCTCTTGCTCAGGATCTTCGAGATATTACTGATTCTGCGATTTCTACTGAACAAGCCCTTCGAGCAACCTCAGTAGCCGTATCCGCAGGTTTTTCCAGCTCCCAATTAAAAGAACTTACAAAAGTAGCAAAAGGAGCTTCTCTAGCACTAGGAAGAGACCTTGGAGATGCTCTTGATCGTTTAGTACGAGGTACAGCGAAACTAGAGCCAGAAATCTTAGACGAATTAGGTATTATCGTAAGACTTGATGATGCAACTAGAGAGTACGCAACGTCTTTAGGTAAGACTGCACAGGAACTTACTCAATTTGAAAGACAACAAGCATTTCTAAATGCTACAATCACACAAGGCTTGAGTAAATACGAAAAAATTGCTCAAGCAATTGATCCCAATCCTTACGATCAACTTTCGGCAGCATTCGATAATCTTTCTAAAACACTTATTAACTTTGCAAACTCTGCTCTTACCCCTATTGTCAAATTCTTTGCTCAAAATGAACTTGCTTTATCAGGAGCTTTAGTGCTTTTTGGCTCTACTTTGGTAAGACAAGTAGTGCCCGCCATAGATGAGGTAATTCGTAGACAGCAAATATTAGCTTCTACGGCGTTACAAATGTCTAGAAAAGAAGGTAAACGATTTGCAGTAGTGTATCAAAAAGGGTTTGATGCTGTTGCTGCAAGTGCTGCAAAATTGGGAGATAAACTTCCTAAAGCTACTGCTGCATTATTGCCCGCTTTGGAAAAAGGTAATCTTGGGTTAAAAGAACAGGCAAATTTAAATAGAAGTCTGGGAGTTGCTATTACTGCGCGAGCAAAAGCCGCAAAAGCCGCAAGCGGGGCTAGAAAAGCAGAATTGCAGGCCGAAATAGCTCTTTTAAAGCAATTAAAACTAGAGATTGCCTCTGTAGAAACCGCCACTACTAGAAGATTTGTGGCTAGCTCAAAGGGTGCTCGCTTACAGGCACAATCAAGAATTGCAAAAAGAAGTGCAGGTTATAGTCAGGCTATAGATAATGCGGGCATTTTTGGAGGATTCGGAGTTGCATTACAAGGTGCTAAAAAACAGATAGGAGAAATAGATAAAGCAGCCAAGAAAGGAGCTGTAGGAGTACAAAAACTTAGAGTCGCTGCTTCAGCAGCAACTTCTGCTTTTGGACTATTCGGAAGAGCAACTCTTAATCTTATACCTGGAATAGGCCAACTATTATTTTTTGGATCTTTACTTTTGCCGTTATTTCAAAAGTTTTTTGGTCTTACAGAAGAAGAGGCTGCTTTAAAAGAAGTAACGAAAAGATTTGATATATTTGGAAAAACTGTCGCTCTTATAGAGAAAGAATTAGAAACTATGGGAGACACCTTTGGCAGAATAACTTCTCAGCTAAAAGCAAAGTCAGGTGCTTTTGATGAAATAGCCGCAGGTATTAGAAAAATAGGAGAAGCCGCGGACGAAGCAAATATAGAAAAGTTGAACGCTGCTATTGAGGATCAACTTTCGGCGCAGAGACAAATTGCTCTTTCTACTCAGGCGATCCAGGGAGGAGTAGCAGGAGAAGGAGCTTTCATTTCTTTATTATGGGGACAGAGGGGTCTAGAAAACGCAAAAGAAGCCATAGATTTAGCAGAGAGCGCTATAGGTACTATAAGTAAAGGCAATGCTTTAGCAGTTATAACAGCCGCTGAAGCAAAGCTTGGAAGAGCTTCAGGCCTTTTGAATGCTGGAAAAGAATTATCAAAACTTAAAAAATTATTAGACACTCCAGTATCTGAGGGCGGATTTCTTACAGAAGCAGGAACAATTGATTATGCATTATTGGCACGAGGAGTAGACCAATACTCTCAAACTTTTGGAAAATTAGGTGGAGAGTTAAAGTCTGCCGGAGACCAACTAAGTAGATTTAATCAAGAACAAACAAAACTCCAAGCAAAGAGAAGTACTCCATTTTCTGAAATTATAGGAATAAGCGGAGATTTTGGAAGAACTGTATCTTCTGTTATTAATGAACTTGACACCACTGGAGGTCTCGGAGGTTTTGCAGGAGGGCTAAATATAAGAGAAGGAGAACTCGCTAAACAGAATCCAGAGTTTGCAAAACAGGCTGATTTTCTTTCAAGAATATACAATCTTTCAGTAAAAATTAGTTCTCTTGGTACTTTGAAGCTATACTCAGATAAGTTTACTGAGGAAGCTACTGCTGCAAATGATATTTTAATTAATAAGGTAAGCATACAGAAACAAGAAGAGCAACAATTAAAGGCATTACAAAGGATTCAAGAGGGCGGGGTTGTTGCTTTAGAGGCTCAATTCGCTCAAGAAGTAAATGTATTAGCAGCGAAAAAGAGCGCTTTAGAAGCCCAAAAAGATCTTAATGCTAAGTTCTTAGAAGGAGCAGAATTAACAGCTAAAAACGCAGAAATAGATAGACAGATTAGTAATTTGGCTTATGAAAAAACTTCACAAGCAGAACAAGAATTCCAGATAACTAAAGCTCGTATTGCTGAAGATCAAAGAGCTTTAGACATATTAAATAAGGAAGTTTCTTTAAATAGGCAGTCTCTGGATATTGAGCAGAGAAAAAATGACCTTAGAAACGATAGACTAGCAAGACAGGAAAGATCTAACTCTCCTTTCGCATTTCTAGGTGCTGATGAGCGCGCTGCTCAGCGAGAGCTTCAAAATGCATTGGACTTACAGAAAAGTAAAGAAGATTCGATCAAAAAAGAAGCCGAAGCAAAAAGACAACAAATAGAAATTGAATATGCGCTTCTGGATGCTAAGTATGAGTATCTCGCAGCAGAATTAGATGCTGCTGCAGATAAAGCAAACGACGGTTCTATAGAGGGGGCACTCAGAAAAGAAGCTCTTGAAAATAGAGCAAACGACTTAAGAAGTCTCGTTGGAGATCCTAATGGATTAAAAGGCAGAGCTCTCGAGTTAGTGGATGCAGATGAAACTTTAAAAATCGACGAACTCGGAAATAGTATTGAGAATCTAAAAGAAAAATTACGAGGATTTACAGTAGAGAAACAAATTGTGGATGCTGCTGCAAAAAGTTTTGCTGATGGATTCGGAGACGCTTTCTCCTCAATACTAGAGGGAACTAAATCTGTTAAAGACGCTTTTGGAGATCTTGCTACTAGCGTGTTAAGAAGTATTCAGAAAGTAATTTTTGATAGAATTACTCAGAAGTTTGTAAACTTCTTATTTGGTGATCCTACCACTGGCGGAGGCGGGGCTTTAGGCGGTATATTTGGCGGAAATAAAGAAGAAGCGCCCACAGGACAAGGTCCTGCAGCTGCAGCTGCTTCTGCTATGCCTGGTATGAATTCTACTGGAGTATTAGGCTCTTCCGCCATGACACCGATGTATGTCTGTGTAGTAGCTTGTCCAGACGGCGCTATGGGCGTGCCGGGCATAGGTACAGGTACAGGTACACCAGGAATAGCTGGCCCTGTAGGAATGGCAGGTTCAGCCGGTGCCGCAATGGTAGAAAACTCTGGGTATGAACTAGGGCCCACTAAGGACGAAGAAGAACAAAGTAAGAAAGGTTTAATAGACGGATTAAAAAGTTTAGATACAGCTACTCTTGCGTCAACCGCAGCAGTAACTGGATTATTAGGAGGAGTACTAGGAAATACTAAAGCAGGAGAAGCGCTGCAAAAAGTAAGCATGGCATTACAGGCAGTAATTCTCGCACAAACTATTTGGGACAAATTTATTCAACCGATGCAGAGTGCAAATACTGCAGCAAATACTGCAGCTTTGGCCGCTAATACGGTAGCTTTAACGGCTTCTTCTGCTTTTGGTTTTGCAAGAACAGGAGGCGTATTCTCAGGCGGAGCCAAAGTCAAGGGGTACTCAGAAGGTGGTGTAGCAAGCGGAAGACAGGGAGGTTATCCTGCACTTCTTCACGGCACAGAAGCAGTAGTGCCACTCCCAAATGGAAGATCTATTCCTGTTGAGATGTCTTCCGTTGGCAGTGGCGGAGGTATGCAAGAGAATAATGTAAGTGTGAATGTTGTAATGAATGGAGAAGGTAATGCAGAGTCAACAAATTCTAAAGCGGATAGTGCAGAAGCTGCTTCAATGGGTAAGAAAATTGCTGCAGCCGTTCAAAATGAAATTCGCAATCAAAAGAGATCGGGCGGAATGCTTAGTCCGTACGGAGTAGCATAATGTCAACTTTTTATATTCAAGTTACGAATACAGGACTATCCGCTTCCGCTTCTGATAAGTTAG
>Ga0070750_10000253_pt1 | contig 29401 bp, 42 predicted proteins | sample VirMetDEL_Nov_24_FD_77013 | JGI IMG/M metagenome (GOLD analysis project Ga0070750, IMG submission 77013) | Aqueous microbial communities from the Delaware River and Bay under freshwater to marine salinity gradient to study organic matter... | ecosystem: Environmental > Aquatic > Marine >...
ATTACCATTGCGTGTAAGAACTCTCCATGATACTGTTCAAAATTACACGTATATTCTCTTCTTACCCATGCCTTGAAGTATGGGATGTTACTCTGTAAAAACGCCACTCGTTACCCTTTTTTACTATTCTTCTTCTTTTTCTTCTCTCCAATAGCAATCATTACTATAAAAGCAGGTTTTTTACTGGTCTTTTTATTATCTGCTTTCTTTTTCATCGCTACCACTTTACTTTATCTGCCCAATATGCTGCAGACATCTTGCCTTTTGCAATATTTTTAGCGTGTCGTGCCTTAAAACTCTTACGCTTGTTCTTCATTGTCTTAGATTCGCCCTTCTTTGGCGCACCTGCTGTACCTTTTACCGTACCAACTTTCTTTCCTTGCTGACCAAAGCGTATAATCTTCTCTTTACCCTTCTCACAAGCCTTAACAATGTGTGATTTTGTCTTATGTTTGGGTGTTCGCCTTGGTTTATTGCAAGGCATAGACTTTTTATTTACTTTGGTTGCCATATTTTAGTTTAATTCAAAGTGTGGTCCGTCTATAAATGGTCTTCGCCCTTGACTCCTACGTAAATCTACGTAAGCATTCATGGCTTGTTCCATTGTTCCGTCCCATTTTGTTATATCATCTATTTGCCATGCAGCGCCCCACCTAATTTTAGCTCCTACTTTCAAGGCAGCAGCTTTCATTGCGTCTGCTATGTCATCATACATGACCAAATCCCAACTTGGGTTACTACCATCATAAGCCATAAGGTCAACAGCGTGTGATGTTTTGTCATCTTGTATGAGATGTTTAGACTTCATCGTCTGCGATCTTTTAGATTCATACAATTTCTTTTGCTCTTCAAGAGAACGTACCCCATAGATCACTCCAAAGTCCACAGAACTTAGTTTGATAGCTTCTTTTACAGTGTCAACAAGAATAGGGTTGACTCCCTCTAACTTTTCTAGGCTTCTACTCGATAATTTAAACATTGGGATACTCCATTTTGCCATTACTTCTTTCTCATATTAAATAATTTACTCGCAGACCGTGTGGCAAAGCTTGCAGATACAATAGCTCCTAACGCAATCTGATACCACTGCGGCATTCCTGCCAGTGCCTCAAATCCGTCTGCTACTATACCCCTTCCCCACTCACCACAGAAGCTCAGTACTAGAGGAATGCTAAACAAAAGTGTAAGCCATTCGTCTTTCCACGAGGACTGCGATGCCCTCATAGCAGCTAAGTCCCAATCTATTTCACCTGTTGCCTCTTTCATTCGTATTGTGGCTTCAGCTTTTTGTATTGCTGTCTTGCCTTCGATGTAAGAGGATGCTAAACTAGAAACTGAACTAAGTATTGTGCCTAACATATTTATCTTTTTTTACGTTTTTTAGTTAAGCCACCTTTGTTGTAAAACTTTGTGCCTAACATTCGTGTTAGCTTTTTCATTATATCTGCTTTTGTTTTTAAACCTGATATATCTATAGCTTCTCTTTTTGCTATTGCTCTTAAATCTTTAACAGTTAAACCTGTTACAGATTCACCTGACCTATCAGCCATTAGTGTAGCCATGTATGTTTCCTTTACTTACAGTCCGTCATAAGGTTCTTTTTTAATAGTGCAGTCACAGTCATCGTGACACTTCTTGTTTAGGACTGCACACCAAATACGTTTTAAATATTTTAACACATATGAAATCATTTGTCCATACCTTTTTCGTTTGAGCGTTCTGCGTTCATCCAAATGGCGAAACTGCCTGTCATCGCTCCAGTAATCACGGATATTAATCCTGCTTGTTGGGTAGTCAACTCTGGTCCAAGACTCAAAGCCCATTCTACGCAGCGAATGTAGACGGCTGTCATCGTAAGCATCATTAGTCTTGGCAGAATCTTCCATCTATCTAGCATCTCTGGTGTCATAGGAACAGTAACCTCTAGGCTCGTATGGTTCAAGCACCTCATCAGGACGTAGAAGTCCCTCAAGATACATAGCACGTTCTACGTGATCTAGGGAATAGAGAGTCCCAGTTTTCATATAGATGGCTTTACGTACATAAAAAACATCTGACTTAGGAATATGTACTTGTTTTAACTTTCTTTCGTTTTTACTGGCTAATGCTTCGTAAAATTCTTCTATAACATTATCAGATGGATATAGTTTTACTCTGTTCTTTTTCATTGTCAACTCTTTTTTACTAGGAAATAAAATAATAATTAATATAAGAGTAGTTATAACTTTATAGTTATAATGTTATTTAAGTTATTATTTAAATAGTTAAGACTTTATAGTTATAACTAAAAGGCTCTGCCTATGTTATACCATGTTTTTCGCTGCCTGTCAAGCACAAAACTACCCATTTAGCCAGAGTGTCAAATAATAGTGGTACACAGCCTAAAAACCCCTTCTGTGTATTACTGTGTATACGCTAACGGACTACCCCCCTATGGCTCTTGCCACCCCTATTTTATCTAAGTCATTGATATTATTATCTTTTTTATTTATTGTCTTATTTATAGCCCTTATTTTATTAGCTATTATTTATTTCTACACACTATTTATATACTTAAGTTATTGTTTTTATTAGTTTTTATAAGTGTTATTGTATCACTAAGCTAGTATAGTACACCCCATCCCCCTTATTTTATTGGCTATTGTAATTTTTTTATAGTGGATGCATTTTTTTATTTGACATATGTTTTTTATTTCACTATCTTTGTAGTTGTAGCGAGTTAAAGTATTACAAAGTTTCTTAAGTGTAAATATACATTAGTAGATTGAAAAAGAATAACAGCACTTAATATTATAAACTTAGTAATCTAAACAATGATAGAAACAACTACACAAATTGACGACCTAGTAAAATATAAATAGTAAAACTTAGTAAAAAAAAAACTTGACGACTAAAACAAAAACGACTAAATTAAGACTATACAAGTTGGTTGAATCCGACAAGCAGATTGGTAGACGTAGAAGAAATAGAACCAAATAGTAGGACAGCTTGAAACACGCTGATACGACAGATCGATAAGTAAATGATGGTCGGTTATACTACAATAACTCACTGAGATTCGTGGGTGCTGAGCTAGACAACACAGAATTGCAACTAGCCGAAGGACGGAACTGGACAAGTATGTTTGATGTAGGGGTGTGAGCTATGGTGACATAGGTGACAACCACACCCTTATATCGTCACTCTTAAAGTGTCTATCAATAAAGTTATTGACAAGTAATTAGTATTGATAGTATAACATTAATCAGCCATAAATTAGAAAGCGAGGTCACATTATGACAAAGAAAGTTAAAACATTTAAAGTAACAGATATATCATTCCGTAAAGTAGGTAATGGTCAAATGCGAGTGCGTAAAGGCTACCAAGCTCATGGCACTATCATAGGCGGTAACCTTTACATTCTGCGAGATCCTATCAGCGGTAGATTGCAGAATGAGAAAGCTAGGAATAAATTAGAAAAGCAAGTAAGGAAAGCTTACAAAGAAGGTCAAGCTCTATTCAATTAGAGCTTACCTTAACTTGATAGGCACTTTAAGATTGACAACTAACAGCGAGGTATGATATGACTAATTATCTATTAGGAGAAATAATATTAGGTATGATGTTTGGATCTGCACTAATATTCTTATTTATAATTTGGTGGATTTGGAGAGGTTATCAGCCATGAACTTACAGCAAGTACACGTATCAAAAATGACAGGAAAGCTTATAGAATTTGATGCTATATCTACAAATACTACAAGCAATAATTTTTGTCAGAAGATGTTTAAAGCTAAGAAAAAGACTATATGTAAGAAGTGTTATTCTTGGCAAATGCTTATGACATATCGTAAAAACATGGTAGATTGTTTGGAGAGAAACAGTAAGCTATTGAGTGAGAGTGTCTTACATAGTCAACAACTACCTACGATTATGAAATTATACTTTAGGTTTTCTGCTCATGGAGAATTGATCAATCTTACACATTTGATTAATCTGTTCAACATATGCGAGAAGAATGAGCTTACTACATTTGCACTGTGGACAAAGCGTAAAGACTTGATTAAGAAGATACTAAAGACTAGAGACAAGCCTAAGAACTTGATATTAGTATATAGTAATCCTATAATGAGTGATATAATGTACGAGCCACCTGAAAACTTTGACAAGGTGTTCAACAATGTGCTAGAACATGAGAATGTAGAGGAGCAAAACTGTACTGGTCAAAAATGCAAGGATTGTCTAGCTTGTTATAAGTTTGGGGGTACGAATGTAATAGTAGAAAAAGTAAAGAAGTATTGACAAATAGTATCAACGAGGTATAACAAATGTATGAGATTATAAACGGATTATATAAATTAGCAGATTGTCAGCATTGCGGAGATGAGTGGGAATATCAATGCGGAGAGTGTGAAAAAGCAGAAGAGGAAAGTGATGAAACTAATAGAGAGTACAAAAGAATTAAAAGTAGGTGACGTATGCCGACTAGGTTACGATTGCGTAAATAGTGATGAGTTTATGTGGGAGACTACAAAGATTACAGAAGACAGAGTACATGGTAAATTCTGCTATCTAGATATGGGTAGCGAATGGTCAGCAGAGGGCGACTATCTGTACATGTGTAATGGGTTCTTATGTAGAGGTAGCGGAGCAGAGCCACTATGGATTTTAAAAGACTATGAAAAATATATTGACATTCGATACCATAAAGATTATAGAAGAAGTATGAGCTATGAGAAAGATGGAGAGAGATACTTGAGATGGGCATAACAAACAAAGATATTACTGTATGGTTTTCATGTGGGAGTGCTAGTGCCATAGCTACACTAATGACGCTGAAACACTACGGAGATACTAACAATGTGAGAGTAGTAAATAATCCAGTCAAAGAAGAACATGAGGACAACCAAAGATTTCTGCATGATGTGGAGAAGTGGCTAGGTATAAAGATAGAGTACGCTATCAATGAGGATTTTCCTGATTGCTCTGCGGAAACTGTATGGGATAAACATAAGTACATGGCAGGAATAGCAGGTGCGCCTTGTACTATGCGACTAAAAAAACACGCTAGACAGCAATGGGAGAACAAGAACAACTCCGACTATCTAGTACTTGGATTTACTGCTGAGGAGAAGAACAGAGCAGATAGATTTAAGATGACAGAACGTGACACCTTGCTACCTATACTTGTAGATCTTGGGTTAACTAAACAAGATTGTTTTGACATATTAGCAAAGAACAATATAGAGTTGCCTAAGATCTATAGGTATGGCTTTCCTAATGCGAATTGTATTGGGTGTGTCAAAGCAGGGTCACCTACCTATTGGAATCTTGTACGTGAGAAGTTTCCTGAGGTATTTGAGAAGAGACTAGAACAATCCAAACGTATTGGAGCAAAGCTAGTCAAGTACAAGGGTAAGCGATTATTCTTGCATGAGTTACCTAAAGATGCTAAGGGTAGATCACTAAAGAACTATAGCTTTGAGTGTGGTATATTTTGTGAGGAGAGATTATGAAAAAACAATTTAATATATTCATTGCATTAGTAACCATATGCTATATACTAGACGTAGCGTATAACTATTATTTTTAACAACTAACGAGGTCAAACAAATGTTATTAAACAGAAAGCTAGTAAAAGAGATGCGGTCAGTTTTAGAGAACAAGCTGACAGATCTGGACAACTTTGAAGTAGAGGTGGGTAGTGCTAACTTTAGTGATACCGAAGTAACATTCAAAGTTAATCTTAGAATAAAAGGTGCTAAGTCTCAGAGTGAGAAGGAGCTAGAAGATTGGGCAGGTATATACAAGCTTGATCTTAACAAAGTGGCTAGGCTTGATGGCAAAGAGTTCAAGCTATCAGGTTACAGACGCAGAGCTAGAAAGAAACCTTTCTTAATAAAAGACTTGCAAAATGGTGGAGAGTATATTATAAGTGACGATATAGCTAAGAAATACTTTGCAAAGGAGACAGCGTAATGAAAGCGATATTGATAGACCCAATGTTTGAAACTGTACAAGAGGTTGAGTACAGCGGAGATTACAAAGACATATATAAGCTTATAGGATTTCAAAACGTATACATGAATGATAAAAAGCTTATGTCAGGATACACACCTAGAGCGTTTGATGTAGTTCGAATACCTGTAGGATTTGATGGCATATATGTAGACGATGAAGGATTATATGCTGAGTTACAGTTTAGATGGGAGTACAGATATAGTCGAATGCACCCACCTATACAGCTAGTCAACAAAGGATTAGTATTAGGGTGTGACGATGAGGGTGATAGTATCTCTCCAGATTCGACAGTTGAATCAATCAAGAGATCTATAACTTGGGAATGGACAAATGAAAAGAAAGTCAAAACAGCCTAAGAATAGAAACCCAATGTTTATCCGTAAGGCAACCATGACTATCAATGACAAGAGAGAAAAGGTTGCCAAGCGGAGACATGAACATGAGATGTTTCAAGCTAAACTTTTACGGAAGGACTTAAAAGATGTCGATAAGTAAATTATACTTTGATATAATAGATTTAAAAGCTACCATTGACGCACATGAGTTAAGAGATATTAAGCGTGTGCATGATGGCACAGATAATGAAGATACTATTGGAGATTTAGTAGACGATTTAGTTGAAGGAATAGAGGAGTTAAAAGATGTATAAAGTAGTAGCAAGTTTCTTTGATGGTTTCTCAGGCACTATGTTTGCATTAAACAAACTAGGTATTGAGCCTGACGAGTATCATGCGTTTGAGATAGATCCCTATCCTATTGCAGTGAGCAAGTATAACTTTCCTAGTATCATTCAACATGGTGATGCTAGGAACTGGACAAAGCTAAAAGGCAAGAAGATTGATCTGTTAGTAGCAGGATTCCCTTGTCAGAGCTACTCAGTTGCAGGTTTGCAGAAGTTCCAAGATGACCCAAGAGACATGTCTAAGGTGCTGATACAAGCTCTCAAAGAACTAGACGTTGACAAAGTATTGATTGAGAATGTAGCATCTATGCCTACAGAGTGGCGAGACTACTTTACGCAGACATTCAAAGAGATATTCCCTGACATAAGTCTTTACTTAGAGAATAGTGCCAAGAGTTCTCCGCAGAGTAGGAAAAGATTTTACTGGACAAACATCATCTATAATGATATAAAGGATGAGGGTATGGTACTCAATGATATATTAGAAGATGGTGGTATGGCAGATAGAGACAAGTCACATTGCTTAGATGCAAACTATTTTAAAGGTGGTAATCTTAGGCATTACTACAACAAAGCTAGACGACAGATAGTCTTTGACAAGAATGGTTGCAAACAAGTTGGTGTAGCTGATCTCAAAGGCTATGACATTATCAAGCGTGTCTACAGTAGGCAAGGCAAGAGTCCTACGCTGACAACTATGCAAGGCGGTTGGAGAATGCCAAAGGTAGAGTGTGATAATTGGATAAATCAAACCACTTTACTAAAAGAAAACGCAGATGTAGACGAGCTTTTTTGGAGAGCATTAACTCCTCTAGAATGTGAACGCTTACAAACTGTGCCTGATGGATGTACGCAGTATGGTGACTTTTATGTGTATGAGGAAATAAAGATGCCTTACGAAACTGTTACACACAGAGTTCGTAAAACAAAAAAGATTAGTAATTCACAACGATACAAGATGCTAGGTAATGGCTTCTGTGTCTCAACAATAGCTAACATATTAAAAGGAGTAGAGATTAATGACTAGTGATGATTGGTTTGACAAGCATGTTATTGTAAGCTTTGGTGACTACGATAACAGAGAAGATAACAAGAAAGCAGACGAGCTTAAACAAAAGCTCAAAGAGAAAATGATAATATACACACACATGCTAGAGGGAGAGCTAGAAGATGCAGAGGGAAGTTAAGTGGGCGATACTCTTCACACCCTTTGAAGAAGAGGATACTGAGTACGTCAAAGAGGGATGTGGTGCAATGTGGACAGACAAATCTCCAGTCAAAGTATTCGACACTTATGAAGATGCACAGAAAGAATGTGCTAAGTGGAATACTGGAGAGATTGTACGATGGATTGTTAACGAGAACCATAACTTTGAGGAGGAAATATGAAACCATATCATAACGAAGGGTTTGGTAAAGCATTCTTTGTAGTGTTCTTACTACTTGTACCGCTACCCATACTAGGACTATGGGCGGTGGACGGACAAGATTGGGTAGATAGATTCACTACAAAGTATTTCTCACCTTGGCAGTCAGAGTGTTGGGAAACAGCCAAGCATGAGAGAGTGTGCAAGGGGGATAACAACTGTAAATTTTGGAGGAACTTTTGCCATGAAGAAGAATGATAACGACAACAAAGATCCAACAGAAGGTCAAGCTTTACTCTTGACAATGACTATGTTAATTGGTATAACACTTATTCTAAATGGATGTGCTGAATTTTTTATAAGGATAATGTGATATGGAAAAACAAAGTGGTTATATAATAGTAAAGGTAGAGCATGAAGCAAAAGATCTAGAAACTATATGCAAGGAGTGTGCATGGGATATGGATCACGAGCTAATGTTAGACGCAAAGATAATAGGATATGTAGAACACAATCCTGATTTTGATTATGAGGTATTACACTAATGAAACATGAATTTGAAAATGACTGGAACGACCTATCTATATTAGATGGTAAACTTATTGATAAAGAGTTTGACAATACTATTGAAGAGGACTTCAGTATTATACAACGATTCAAGAAGATAATAAATGAAGAAAAGACAGAAGAGTAATTTAGTTAAACAAAAGAAAACTGGTAGAGAGTGGTTACAAGATCTAATTGTAGCTCTAGTAGTTATAACTATAGTGGGCGGTATGATAGTCTATGCTCACTTTGATATAGTAAGGATAGTAAACGGATGATATTAGAAACAGCATTGATGTGCATGGCTACCAACATCTACCATGAAGCTAAGAATCAGCCAATGGCAGGACAGATAGCTGTAGCACAAGTAGTAATGAACAGAGTTAACGATAGCCGTTATCCTGACAATGTGTGTGATGTAGTTAAGCAAGGACTCACATACAAAAATGGTAAAGTAGTTCTTGGCAAATGCCAGTTCTCATGGTATTGTGATGGCAAGAAAGATGATGTCAATACGGAGAGTGAGAAGTGGCAAAACTCTATTCGATATGCGTCTATGGTTCTGACAAATAGGATAACACTAGATGTTACAGAGGGTGCGACTCACTATCATGCAACTTATGTGCGACCTGCATGGGCAAGAACAAAGACTAAAACAGTTAGAATAAATAGACATATATTCTACAGATGGGAAAAGAAATGATATTTTGGGATTTACAAATACTAATTTTTGTAGTATTATGGCTTTTGATTTTTATAGGAATGTGCGTAGGTAATTATAATGACCTTACAAAAAGACATAAAAGAAATAAAGAACTTGAGTGATATGGTAGGCTACTACCTACGTAGTCCTCAGTTCTTAGCACTTAGACCACAAACTCAGAAAGGTTATGAGTATAGATTGTCTAATGTGTTACGTACACCAATAACTCCTGCATCAAAGATAGGCGATACTAAGTTGTCAAAACTCAGTGTGGCTCACTGTAAGACAGCCTATCAGATGTGGTTGAAGAGAGGTGTACGAACTGCTAACGTGATGGCGACAACGACTTCAATAGTTCTTAATATGGCTGAGGAACTGGAGTTGATTGTGCGTAACCCAATGCGGAGCGTTAGTAAGATGAAGGAGCGTGGACGTAAGGTCATGTGGACAAGCGACCAAGTAAAGGTATTCTTAGATACGGCTTACTCTCAATATAAGTGGAGAAGCATTGGTTTGATTGTACACATGGCTTACTCTTTCGCTCAAAGGGTGGGGGATATGAGATCTCTAGAATGGAGCAATATCAACTTTGATGAAAAAAGACTTGACCTCGAACAATCAAAGAAGAGGGCAGAGGTACACTTGCCTATAGAGGAGAATCTACTTGTCATGCTCACTAAACAGCATGAAGAGTTTGGATTTCAAAACTATGTTGTACCTCACCCCTACCCTAGAGGTGGACAGTACAGGATCTACAATGATGTAGACATCAGCCCACTGGTAAACAAAGTAAAAGAAGAAGCGAACTTACCAAAGGAACTTACAGCAATGGATATGAGAAGAACAGCTATCACTGAGATGGTTGAAGCAGGTGTTGATACAACGCAGATCATGGCGGTATCAGGACACAATAGTCCCAACTCAATCGCCCCCTACATCAAACATACCTACAACTCAGCGAGTAACGCACTCAGTAGAAGGGAGACATATAAGAATGCCTAACATACCCTCAAGAGATTTCTTACAGAATCTTGACATCAAAGAAGGAGAGACAATTAATATGGATTGTCCCAAGTGTAATGGTGTTAAGAAGTTTTCGGTTAGTAACCTAGATGGCATGTTGCTATACAACTGCTATCGTGCATCCTGCGATGTGAAGGGTTCTTTCCTGACAAACATGTTAGTTGATACTATCAAACAAAAACTAAGTGGCGAGATAGAAGGAAAGCCACACGAAAAGTTTGAGATGCCTGAGCATATAACAGATGGAGACAACTCTTATATACAACGCTTTAGATCACGATGGGATTTAATGATAGATGTGTTGTACGATGTTAAAGATAAACGAGCAGTGTTCCCAATATACAAGAATGGCAGACTTGTTGACGCTATTGGTAGAGCATTGTATGATGCGTACCCAAAGTGGTACAAGTATGGGAAGGCAGGTAAGTATTATTCTTACTGTATAAAGCCATGCAAAAAGATAGCTGTTGTAGTTGAGGATTGTATATCCGCTACGGTGGTAGGTCAGCATATAATAGGAGTCACTGGTGTTGCACTTCTAGGAACGAATCTTTTGAGAGAGCATAAAGAATATCTTGATACGTTTGACAAGATTATTGTTGCTCTTGATCCAGATGCTCTTGGTAAAACAATAGAGTATACCAAAGAGTTGAAAAGCTACTGTGATCCCTCTGTGGTAATAGCGATGCCCATAGAGGATGATCTTAAATATAAACGAGAAGCAGACATGCTTAAATTAAGGGAGTTAGTTAATGCTTGATACAATAAACCCATTGACAGGTAAGAATTATTATTATAAAGATAGTGTTGAGGCAGTAAAGAAAAGGAACGATGCACAGATGTATGTAGACGGTAAGTACGTACCCAAGTCACACCCATTGTATAAGCCGGGAAAGTATAAAACATTTAATGATGCTGCTTTTTCTGCTTTACAGAACTATGAGACTTGTCCAAAAGGAGAAGTATACATTCTTAAAAATCCTGCGTGGAAGGATTGGTACAAGGTAGGTAAGGCTGTCGATGCGACAGATAGATGTAAGAGCTATCAGACTAGCAGTCCTCATAGAGACTACGAGCTAGTTACATTTGCGAAGGTTGAGGACAGAAACAAAGCAGAGAAGTTACTACATAGTCACTTTACTTTTAAATCAAGAGAGCGAAGGGGCGAGTGGTTTCATCTTACTAATTATAATAAAAGCAAATTCGATTCAGCATTAAGGAGAGTTAATGATAGAACTAGCACTAATTAGGAGTCTAATGCAAAAAGATTTCTATGACGATCATAAGGGCAGTAAATGTCCAGATAGATTGTTTAGTAAAGATGTTAGGAAGATTAAGCAAACGCTTGATACAACGATGAACAAGTATGAAAGGGATGTCTCTTTGACAGAGCTACAAGCATTGTTCTTTTCTAACAACGGCACTATGACATCAGCGAACAGAGCTTCTTACGAGGTTCTGTTCAGCAAGCTGTCTAAAGAAGACGCTATGAATAACGAGATAGCGAAGGAAGTGCTGTCTAAATTATTTCAACAGATGGTAGGAGAGGAGATTGCCAATCTTGGATTTGACTATGTAAACGGAACGAAGACCAACCTAGAACCCCTACGAAACATACTTGACAACTATCAAGATGACTTTACACCTAGCTTCCGCTTTGAGGGAGATGATATAAGTTTCAATACGTTACTAGAACATCTTAATGTAAAGTATCAGTGGAAGTTTAACATCCCGTCCTTGCGTAGACGAGTTGAAGGACTAAGTGGCGGTCACTTTGTGATAGTCGGTGCAAGACCTAACACTGGTAAAACATCTTTTCATGCTAGTCTTATAGCATCAGAGGGTGGCTTTATAGATCAAGGTGCAAAGTGTGTAGTGCTGTGTAATGAAGAAGCCTATAAGCGAGTCGGTCTGCGGTATCTGTATTGTAAGTCTAAAATGTCTAGCGAAGAAGTTTTAGAGAACAGAGACTTAGCTATCAAGAGATACGCTCCTGTAAAAGAGTTACTATCTATCAAGGATGCTACAGATAAACGTATGGATTATGTAGAACAGCTTGCAAAAAGCGTCAAACCTGATATAATAGTTCTCGATATGGGAGATAAGTTTGCAGTGTCAGGTTCAGATAGATCAGATATTTATTTAAAAGAGGCAGCGATTCACGCTAGAAATATAGCAAAGAAGTACAACTGTGCTATTATATGGATGTCTCAGCTATCAGCAGAGGCTGAAGGTAAGATAAATGTCAATCAATCTATGCTTGAAGGCAGTAAAACTGGTAAGGCAGCCGAAGCAGATTTGATGTTATTAATTAGTAAGAACCCTGAGATTGAGGGTCAGGACAGTAACGATCCTCAACGTCACATTAGATTGGCTAAAAACAAACTAACAGGTTGGCATGGCACAGTGCATGTCGAGCTAGATGTAGAGAGAGGTATATATTCAGCATGAAGATTGTACTTGATGTAGAGAATACTACAACAAAGAGGGATGGCAAGTTACATCTTGACCCTTTTGAACCTGACAATTCTTTGACACTCGTTGGTGTGTCAGATTATCTTGACAATGATACGACCGTATTTGTGTTTGACCACAAAGAAAAGACTATAGAAGATGATGATGCAGACAAAAGATTGCAAAGAGTGCTTGACAACACTACATTATTGATAGGTCACAACCTACAATATGACCTTCAATGGCTTTGGGCATGTGGTTTTAAGTATGATGGCGAGATTTTTGACACAATGTTAGGTGATTATATACTACAACGTGGTCAGAAGGGGTCTGTGAGCCTAGAAAACTGTGCAATACGGCACAATTTGGACATGAAGAAGTCAGATACACTAAAAAATTACTTTACCAGAGGGTTTCAGACAGATGATATACCTCTTGACGAGCTATCAGAGTATCTAAAGCAGGATCTCAGGGTAACACGAGAGCTTTATTGGAAGTTAATGGACGAATATGCCAAGCCTGAGTCCCAATCTTTAGTAAATGTTCGTGATATAAACAACGAAGTGTGCAAAACACTAGCAAGAATGTACATGAATGGCTTTGCAGTGGACAAAGATGCTCTTGCTCACGTTAGAAAAGACTTTGAAGACGAGCTTTTGGATATAGAAAACAGGTTAAATACATTTGTCAAGAAATTAATGGGCGATACACCAATAAATCTCAACTCTCCTGAGCAGGTTAGTCAAGTTATCTACTCTAGAATACTACATGATAAGAAAAAGTGGGCGGTTGCCTTTGATCATGCTGACACAAAAGAAGAATTTAGAAAGGCTGTCAAGGAAAATAGTTCTATGATGGTAAAAACTAAGGCTAGTGTATGTAAAACGTGCAATGGTGAGGGTAAAATACGCAAGATAAAGAAGGATGGGACTCCATTTGCCAAGCCTAGTCGCTGTGTAGACTGCGATACGAGAGGTTATAAGCTTACAAAACTAAAAGAAATGGCAGGTCTTGGCTTCTTTCCCCCATCAAAGACATGGGTTAGTGCCAATGGTTTCTCTACAAGCAAGGGTAATCTAGAAGGTCTTATAAATATAGCTAAGGCAAAGGATCTTACCTACGCAGAATCATTCTTGTCAGATCTCAAGAGACAGAGTGCTGTGTCTAGTTATCTCTCTGCGTTTGTTGAGGGGATAACAATACATACAAAGAGCGACAATAGGCTACACGTAAAGCTACTACAGCACAGAACTGCCACTGGTAGATTTAGCGGAGCAGATCCTAACATGCAGAATATGCCAAGGGGCGGTACGTTTCCTGTTAAGAAAGTATTTGTGTCTCGTTGGAACTGTGATCAGTTTGGCATGAAGGGTAAGATACTAGAAGCAGACTTTGCACAGCTAGAATTTAGAGTGGCAGCACTTCTGTCGCAGGATAAAGTTGCAATGCAAGAAGTATCTACAGGTTTTGATGTTCACTCCTACACGGCTAAAATTATCTCTGAGGCAGGTCAACCTACCACTAGGCAAGAAGCTAAGGCACACACCTTTGCACCCCTCTATGGAGCTACAGGGTTCGGTAGAACGAAAGCTGAGGCTGAGTATTACACACACTTTATGAGCAAGTACAAAGGTATAGCTAAATGGCACAAGAAGTTAGGTGACGAGGCTATAAATCTTGGCAGAGTGAAGATACCATCAGGTAGACAGTATGCTTTTCCTGATGTAGAGAGAAGAGCAAGTGGTGCGCCTACGCACTTCACCATGATAAAGAACTATCCTGTGCAAGGCTTTGCCACTGGTGATATAGTTCCTATAGTTTTATTAGAGATAGAGAAGCTATTGAAGATAGATAATTTAAAGAGTATGTTAGTAAATAGTGTGCATGATTCTGTAGTGTTGGATGTCCATCCTGCAGAAGTTGACAAGGTGCTGAACATAATACGACAAGTTAATAAGAACCTAAAGATTATAATAGAAAGTCATTACGATATAGATGTAAATGTACCAATGTTATTAGAATCAAAAATAGGTGATAATTGGCTTGACGTAGCAGATGTTCAGTGATATAATTCACTTTCTTATTTAGGAGAAAATATATATGGAAAATGGTTTAGCAATAATTGGAAAATCTAGTGCTGATTTAGCAGAGTTGATGGGTATGTCAAATCTACCTGCTCGTTCTACCTCAGCACTGGCAGAGATTAAACAGGTTCATCAGAACGTAATGGGTACAAAGAAGGTGGATGGTGAGATGATGGAAGTTGCCATTGTTAAGGCAGGTGCTTTCTCAGTAGTGTTCCCTGATGAATCTGTTTATTACAGTGACAAGATAACTATACGACCTTTCATGCAACGCTTTCAGTTTCAGCGATACGATAAAAACTATCAAAGACCTGATGGCGGTGAAGGTAGAATGTTACGCACTGTTATGGCAACGTCCTTGAATGGGGACTTAAAGGATAACTATGGTGGGTTCAACTGTGGAAGACCATCAGGTTACGTCAAAGACTTTGACTCGTTGCCACAAGAGACACAAGACCTTATGAGAAGCACCGACAGGTTCAAGATCATATTTGGTTTGTGTACACTCGACAGCCCAAAGGATGCTGAGGGTAAACCAACTGAAGTAAAGGAGTTTCCTTTCTTAATGAGAATAAAAAACCGTGACAGTTTTAAGGCTATGACTGACTTGTTTTCTCAGATACAAAGAAAGAATAGACTTCCTATTCAACATTTAGTTCACATGTCGTCACAAGTAAAGAGTATACCTAGTGGTGCTACCTACGCTGTTATGAAACCGTATCTAGGTGAGTTAGTAGAGATTAATACTGACGATCAGGAGACACTAAATAATTTTGTCGAGTGGGTTGAGTCTATGAACTCTATCACATTAAGTAAATGGGAGGAGCATCATCGTCCTGACGAGTTGTCAGGAGACGAAGAAGAGATTGCTTCTGAGATTATTGAGATAGAGGAGTAGGCATGAACCATCCTGCAGAGTTGGCGGTACACTCCTTCTTACAGAAAGTCATGCTAGGCGAAGCTAGTGTTGACGGTGCTATTCTTGACCTCGTAGCTAAAGATGTAAGAGATTCATTAGACCGCCAGTTCTCAGGGGGGAAGAGAGAATTTAAGTTGAGGATGTCCAACATAGGACGTAAGAGATGTCAGCTTTGGTTTGATAAGAACTCTCCTGAGGATAAGTTACCCAACTCCCCTTTCTTCATTATCAATATGATTCTAGGTGATATTGTAGAAGCGGTGTTTAAAGGATTGCTACGAGCGTCTGATGTAAAGTTTGACGACAGTGATAAGGTCACACTAAAACTTAGCGACAGTGAAGTTGATGGATCGTATGACATGGTTATGAATGGTAAGGTTGACGATGTAAAGTCAGCCTCTCCTTGGTCTTACGAAAACAAGTTTACAGATTTTGCTACACTAAGTGGTAAGGATAGCTTTGGCTATGTTGCACAATTAGTTGGTTATGCCAAAGCCAAGGGTGTTCCTGTTGGGGGTTGGTGGGTAATCAACAAAGCTAATGGTAACTTCAAGTATGTGAGTGCTGAGGATGTAGATATGGATGCTGAACTCAAGAAGATACAAGAGACAGTAACTTACATTAATAATGGCGGTGCGTTTGAAAGATGCTATGAACCTATAGAGGAAACATACTATGGCAAGCCTAGTGGTAATATGAAACTAGGAGTAGAATGTGGCTTGTGTAATTACAGAGAGAAATGTTGGGAAAACTTACAAGTCTTACCTTCTAAAGTATCTAAGTCAGCTAACCCACCTTTAGTAAACTACGTGTATCTTAGCAATGCCCAAGATACAGTACAGGAGTAGGTTTGAAGAGGACGTAGCAAAGTTATTACGTTCTCAAAAGCAAAGGATTAGATATGAAAAACTATCAGTCAAATACGCAGTGCAAATGTTTCGCTTGTATAAGCCTGACTTTATTCTTAACAATGGTATTATTATCGAAGCAAAAGGATGGTTTAAACCAACTGATAGAGTGAAGCATTTGTTAGTGCAAGAGCAGTACCCTGATCTGGACATCAGGTTTTTATTTCAAAACGCATACAACAAGATTCATAAAAATTCTAAGACACGCTACTGCGATTGGTGTGATAAGTATGGGTTTCTATGGACAGATAAGGAGATACCAAAAAAGTGGTTGACAGAAAAGAAAAAGAAGATACAACTAGGTGTACTGAACAAGTGGACTTAGTGAATAGTCCACCTCATTACAATAACGGTGGGGTGGAATGTATAGACTATATTGAGCAACAACTAGGTAAAGAATTTGCTTTTTATTGTCAAGGTAATGTGATAAAATACATACATAGATGGCGATATAAAGGTAATGGTAGTGAAGATCTTAGAAAGGCGCAATGGTATTTAAGTAGAATGATAACGAGTTTGGAGAGGAGCAATGAAATTTAAGATTGTAGCAGAGGTGGAGATAGACGATGAGTCTAGTCATCTGCCTGTCACTTGCGATGCAGAGAGTAAGAAGAGAGAGGGAGAGAAAGTAATGTCGGATATAATTAAAGATCTCCTCTACGATATGGACGATATAGAAATATTACAGATGAAGGTAACAAAAGTATGAATGATTATCAAAAATTTATAGCCGTATCTAGATATGCAAGATGGCTACCAAACGAGAACAGAAGAGAAACATGGGAAGAAACAGTCAACAGATACGTTGACTTTATGTCGTTGAAGGTTAAGGGACATTTACCTGTACAGCAAATAAAAGATGCTATAACTAAATTAGAAGTTATGCCTTCTATGAGAGCGTTGATGACAGCAGGTCTTGCCCTTGAGAGAGACAACACTGCAGGATATAACTGTAGTTATCTTCCTGTTGACGATCCTAAGTCTTTTGATGAAGCTATGTATATACTTCTATGTGGTACAGGTGTAGGCTTTTCTGTAGAGAGGCAGTACGTAAGTAAATTACCAGACATACCTGAGCATATGGAAGAGGTTGATACTGTTATAAAAGTACAAGACAGCAAAGAGGGATGGGCAAAGGCATTACGTAAACTAATAGGACACCTGTATATGGGTGAAGTACCAACATGGGACACATCTGCCATTAGACCTGCAGGAGCTAGGTTAAAGATATTCGGAGGTAGAGCGTCAGGACCTGCACCGCTAGTAGACTTGTTTAGGTTTACTGTATCTTTATTTAAGCACAACGCAGGACGTAAGCTGTCTAGCTATGACTGTCATAATCTAATGTGTAAGGTTGGGGAAGTTGTTGTGTCAGGTGGTGTGCGTAGATCTGCTATGATAAGTTTGTCTAACCTATCTGATGGACGTATGCGACATGCTAAGTCTGGACAATGGTGGGAAACAGCACCACAAATGGCACTTGCTAATAACTCTGTATGCTACACAGACAAGCCTGATGGAGAGACATTCCTGAGAGAATGGACATCTCTTGTCGAGTCTAAGTCAGGAGAGCGTGGTATATTTAATAGAATATCTGCAAAGGAACAAGCAAAGAAGTTTGGTAGACGAGATGCTGACTATGAGTTTGGCACTAATCCTTGCAGTGAAATAATACTTAGACCCTATCAGTTCTGTAACTTAACTGAAGTTGTGATACGAGAGAAAGATAAGTTTGAAGATCTGAAGAGGAAGGTAATGCTTGCGACTATACTTGGTACGGCACAATCTACCTTGACTAAGTTCCCTTATCTACGTAAGGTATGGAAAGATAACACAGAGGAAGAAAGACTACTTGGTGTTAGCCTTACAGGGATAATGGATAACGAACTAACGAGTGGAAAGAAACATGGACTGGATAAGACGCTTGAATCCCTACGGCAGGTTGCCGTTGAAACAAACAAAGAATGGGCAACAATCTTTGGAATCCCCCAAAGCACAGCCATCACCTGCGTTAAACCCAGTGGGACAGTATCACAGCTTGTGGACTCAAGCAGTGGTATCCACCCTCGTCATAGCAGTTATTATATTCGTACCGTTAGGGGCGATAATAAAGATCCTCTTACTAACTTCATGGTAGACAGTGGTGTTCCTAGTGAACCTGATGTAATGAAGCCTGATACCAACATGGTGTTTAGCTTTCCTATGAAGTCACCTCGTAAATCAGTTATGAGAGACGATATGACAGCCATAGAACAGCTACAGACATGGCTCACATACCAAAGACATTGGTGTGAACACAAGCCGTCAGTAACCATTTCTGTACGAGATGACGAGTGGATGGAAGTAGGAGCATTTGTCTTCAAACACTTTGACGAAATGTCAGGTGTATCTTTCTTACCACACTCCGACCATACTTACCAACAAGCACCCTATCAAGAGTGTACAGAAGCTGTATACAATGAGTTTCGCAGTAAGTTCGGACATATAGATTGGGATAAATTCCAAAGTTATGAAAACGAGGATAACACACATTCCTCACAAACCCTTGCATGTTCTGGCGATTCATGTGAAATAGTGGATCTTACATGAAGCCATATGAACAAGGATACAGCACCTTTGTTAGAGGTAAGTTCTCTGAGGGGACAAAGATGCTGAGAGGTAACCCATTTCACCTCGGAAGTGTAGCTTTTAAAGAATGGGAAAGAGGCTTCAATGCCGCTTATTATCGCAACTTGGGGAGGCGACATGACTTCAGCGAGGAGAGAAGCAGAAAAAGCTTTCAAAAAAACGGAGGTAAATATGGAAGATAAAATTAGTCTAGAAGATATGGCAAAAGAAATTGAAGAGTTGGATACACAACTCAGAGATATGAAAAAAGCCTATCGTGAAAAGCGTATGTCAGGTTTGAAATCTGCTATGGAGGCACGTAAATCTGCAGATGAAGCAGTACGTGACGAGCTTAGAGCGTTAGGTGTTTCAGGCTATTCATCTTCATGGTCTAGTTTAGATCCACATAAACTCTATACCAAATGGTATTAATCTAGAGTATTACTTAGTAAGGGGGTAACTCGTCAAAGAGTTCCCTCTTTCTTTTTAAGTATCCCTCTAAAGTTGTTAGTTCAACATTAGTCATATCTTTAAGTTTATTCTTTATACCAAGCTCATTCATAATTCTTTTTAGTTTGGCATCTCCAACTTGTCTGTCTATCTTAACCCTTCTGTAGTCTATACCCTCTTTAGTATTAGGCATTACACTTAGCTCATCTCTTACAACAGCCTTAGCTCTCCGAATCGCAGCCTGTACGTATTGTTGTTTATCTGCAAGACTTGCGTTCTTAAAACCTTTTCTCTTTAACAGTAGTTCAGCCTCTTGTTCTAGTACAGGTGTTATTATACGGTTAACGTAGTTATCATGCTTAGGTATACCTGTGTATATACTACTTCTCCAGTTAGGTTTACCCACCATACCAAACATTATTTCTGTAGCAGTTCTAGGTTGTTTAACTCGCACACCCATTATGGTTTGCATTGGACTAGGATCATAAATATCACCCTCTCTGTATGCAACCTGAGCTTTCTCTCCCATTAAAAACTCATCATCATCTGTAAACATTCTTGTTAGACTCTCAAATATATTATCTGTGTATTTAAGACCGTTTAACGACAATGCTCCCCCAAACCCATCCGCTAATCTTCGGTCTATTCCCGGATCTGTGTCTGAAGCGTACCCCACTATTCTGTTTACTGGATCTAAAAACCTAGTGTACCCTGACCCTATGTTCCCTAGTAGTGTCCCAAAACCTTGGTTTAGTAGAAACTTTACATAAGAACCTTCGTCTCCCTCAAGTAATCCTCTCTCAATAAATGAGTACAGCTTAGTAAGATCGTTACCAAAAGATAAGTCTTTTGCTGTTTGACCAATGGCAATTTGTTTACCAAACTCTAGTGCTATGTCTGAGGTGTCACCCCCTTTTAGTAGCGTGTTAAAGTACCTACCTGCTGCCATAACTAAAGATAGTGGGAAGGTGTTTGCTATATCCACAACATCCCCACTACCTGTTTCTATCTCGTTAAAAGCATATCCCTTTGCTTCTTGCTTTTCTTGAAAGTCCATTGATAAAAACAACGCTGTAGTACCCACCGTTGCTTTTGATAAAGCTTCAACAGCGTCTACCTTTTGCCCTCTAAACATAGCACCTATAGCAGGTAATAGTCCAGTTGGTCCCCATGCGTAAGAGAATGCTACTACGTTATTCATAAATCTACCAAAGGGTAGTATAAATCCACCCACAGGATTGCCTGAAACAAACTCTACACCCTTTGCTAATTCTCTTCCATAGTATCCGGGTCTGTCAAAAATATTTACATTTTCTAATTGTTTGGTATAGTCAAAAGAAAACACAGACTTCATTGTGTCCTCTAGAGCTTTGTCCACAACCTCCTCAGATAATTCAGAAAAGTCTCCTTTTTCTATAGCATCTGAAAATGTCATTTGCTTTTGTATACGTAATTGTTTATCCAAAGAGTTCATAAACACTTGACTCTTCGTAACACTGTCCTGTAAACGCACACCTGATATTTTGGCAGCTCCATCCGCTATACTTTCAAAAGCTCTGAATATACCATTAGCTTCGTCTATATCAAATCTCTTTGCTGTTCTGTCAACACCGCCTGAAAAGGTATCAAATAATCTTTGTCTTAACTTAGGATCAGTTTGAAGTATCTGCATGTATGAGTCATAGGTTGCGTATGGATCAACAAGAGTTTTAAACTTTTCTTTTTGAAGTTGAAACATAGCTTTGGATAAAGCAAAGTCTTTACGTCCTGCTTCACTTAGGCTACCACCTTTCATTAAACCTAACGTAGCGTAGATACCCCCTTGTAAAACTTCAGCAAGAGCATTAGCGGTGTACCATTGTCCCCAACCAAACACGTTAACGGCTGTTGTTTGTGGCGCAGATACAAGCATTCTTTTCCATAAGTTTTGTGCATAGCCTATAGATACAGGCGATCCTGTTCTCTTTTCATCAGCCATAGCTTCTAATACTTCTTCTACAAAATCTCTAGGCAATGCCTGTTCGTCTGCTATTTTCTGAGATACCGTACCTTGTAGGTAAGCTAAATCTTCTCTTAACTTCTTGCCCTGTACAGCCACAAGAGTTTGTGCAGAGTCACGTATACTTCTAGCAACAACACCTGCTATTCTTGGTGCTAAGTTATCACGTATACTACCAAATCGCATGCCTGTATGTTTATGAACTAGGTCATCAATCTGTCTGGCTTTTGGTTCAGGTAAACTACTTAGTATTATACCTAGTTGATCTGATTTTGTTGTGCTAGATGGAAACTTAAACCCTGCTTCTTTTGCTAGATCTATTATGTATGTGCCGTCTTTTTTGTTACCTATCAAGCGAGTAACAACATTGGGACGTAATGGCATATCTAACTTCTTTTCTTTTCTAACAAACACATTTCCTAGCTCGTCTATCTGTATAGTAGATAGTCCCTCTAGATCTGCTGCTTCATTATCTAAAGCGTTTTTTGCCAGTATCTTTTGTCCTTCACGAGCTAACTCTTGTTGTATTAGACCGCCATCTTTTTCTTGTTCAAATGTTTTTTCTAAAGCTTTTTCAAATTTATCACCAAACTTTACTCTTGATTGTTTAGTTACTTGCACACCTTCAGTTGTCTTTTTTGCAGCTCTTCTGAGCTTGTTATACATACCATCTCTATCTGTCTTTACTTTTGTTTTTGGTAAAGATGCTATAGCAAGAGATGTACCTGCTAAAGAAGAACCTCCTGCAACAATAGTTTGTGATAGATCAAAATCATCTCTAGATCCTGCTTTTATTTCTGTAGCCTGAAGTTGTCTGTCCTGTGCAACAGCCACACCTGCGTCTGCAACACCAGTTGCTCCTGCTACTTTTAAGCGTTGTTGGTTTAGACCTTTTTGTATTACGTCATTGTATGCTTTTCTTGCTGACTCTTTTGACACACCTATATTGGGGTACTCTGAAGTCAACTTTTTTCTGTAGGCTTGCATGGCTTTCTTCTTAACTGCTTTTGTAGCAGCCTTACCACCTAGCATACTCAAACCTTTACCTACACCAAATCCTAAATAAGTAGAGGGGGAAGATACTATAGCTTGTATGTAATCAGACACACCATCAACAGCCCCATACAGCCCATCGTTTACAAACACATTGCCTAGTCTGTCGTAAACCTTAAAGGCTTCTGCAGCTCTTGCTCTTTTTGCATCATCCGCTTTGTGCATATATAAAGCCTCTGCCATAGTAGACGCTTCGTTAACATTAAAGAATCGCATATGCCGTGTGAAAGCATCTACGACTTCTTCTGGGTTTTTTGTGAGAAAGTGCTTACCTTTTCTGTCTACCATGTATGCTCTGATTGCATCTAGGTAAGCAGTGTTTTGTTCTAAATCATCCATAGTTAGAGCAGAATCTTCTCCAGATAATGTTCTTTCTACAGGTGTTATTTTAGCAGGGTTATTATCCCCCATGTACTCTTGAAATAAATTAGCCATTAAGTTTACCTTACTTTAGGTTTACCATTTTCGTTATAGTATTTACCCCAACTCTGTTTCCATTTTCTCTTTGCTTCTTTTTCCTGTGGCATAGGAGGTCCATCAGGTAGTTTCTGTCCATACCTTGCAAGATGGGACGCACCAAAAGCCTGAAGAAAATCATATATAGCTCTACTACCATTCTGTGCTACCATTTCAGGTAAGGCATTTCTAGCACCGTCTAAATTATCGCCTCCTGTTGTAGTATCTGTTGTACCGCCTGTTGTAGTATTTGTTGTATTGTCTGTTCCACCACCTGTAGTAGTGCCTGTAGTAACGCTTATAGTAGTCCCTTGTAAGAAAGGTATTTCTTTTACTTGTGCTTCGCTTAGATCAAACACATCTATAACTTTTTGTCTAGCTCTTGCCTCAGCATATGCTTTTGCTATTTGATATATATCACCACCAAATCCTAAAGATTCAAAAGCAGGATCTATTGTTTGATTTAGTATGCCCTGTGTAATTTTAGATCTGTTAGCCATTGTTGGATTCAACCCAAACGCCTTTATTATCTCTGCCTCATTCTTTAACAAGTCATCAATAGTATCAGCGTAAAGCTTTTCGTATCTAGCTCTGTCTGTACTGCTTATAATGACAGGAAACTTAGTTACATCCATCTCTGCAGCCTCAAACTCACCACCAAAAGCATCAGCATACCTGCTCTTCATTGCTATCTCGTTGATGTCCTTAATACTATAGTCACCCTTGTACATAGTGTTCTCTAACTTTCGTCTTACTCTTTCCTTTGGATTTAAATTAAGAGCTGCAAAAATTAAGTTACCCATGAATGCTTCATCGTTGTCTGATGGCATAGCCTTTTCGTTTTCTTTGAATAGGTTAAATGTTCTATTCCAAAACTCTTCCATAGGCATAGCATCATCTTTAAACTCAGCAGGTAAATCAAGTATCTCGTCAACCATTTCTGGAGTTAGTTCTTCAGGATTCCTACTTGTAAGTTTCTGTTGCTTTATCTCTCTTAGTTTCTTTTCTATTTCTTTAAGGCTAGTAATAGGATCTCCATCCTTTGCATAATACATAATGTGTCTATTCTTAGCCCCTAATCCTCTAAGTTTAGTTGCTAAATTTTTAGCAGTGTCTACATCTAACAATCTCTTTTTAAAATCTTGCTTGTTAATATCAAATCTGTCCATTTCCTTTTCTTCAAAGGCAAGACCAATAGTTCCTCTATCTTTTATACCTTGCGTCATCTGATTCAAAAATGCTGCTGTAAATGCTTTACCTTGTCTACTCATTACATACTCCTAGCCATTAATCCTTTGCCTTCTTTGGGCATATCAGGCATTTCTTCCTGTTCCTGAGGGACGTTTTCAGCCCCTTCATCCGTAGATACCATCGACTCTTCTAAACTTTCGTCCTCTGACAGCCCTAATTCTACCTCTCTAGCGACTGCATTTCTGACTTGATCTGCTTGTCTCTTCTTCACTCTCTCATTTTCACTGACAGGAAGTTCTTTTACGTTTATTCCATAATCTTTGGCTGTTGCTAATATTAGTTCATGTAATACAGGAGCTATAAGTAAACCTATATCTATGCTGTGTTTACCCTCCATCACTCCGTTCATGTATATACCTTTTACTAATGTCGCAAGAGGGAAGCCGTTCTCAAGAGCTAACATCATGTCCTCAACTATTTCTTTATCTGTTAGTCTAGGTAAATAATATTTTAGAGCATCCTCTGTTGTGGTAAATTCTGCAGGTCTTTCCCACGCATATCCTTTAGGTTCGTCTGTTAAAGACTGTCCGGGAATTGGGGCTTTTAAACGTACACCTTCTTTTATCATCGTACAAACCTCTTTGGTCTAGCCACTATGGACTGTTTCTCTTCTTCCGTTTTATCATCTAATATTCTGTCTACAAAAGGACTACCTTCTGGAAACGACTTTTCTACTCTATCTTTAAACGTCACTGATCTTTCCTCTATCTGCCTTATAATCTCGTAAGCTTCTTCTAGAAGTTTTTTACCATCCTGTAACATAGTGGTATTATCTTTTGAGCTATCTGTTACATTGTCTATCTCTCTTTTTAATGTATTTAATTCCTTCATTAACTGTGCTGACAGTATAGACTCATCCATATCAAAACTATCCGCACCTAAAAACTGCTCTTGGCTACCTTTAAATGCGTCTGGTATTTCTGACTCTTTTACCTCGTCCTCTTTAAATGAATCAAATTTAAAAGGTTCTATATTCTCCATAATATTCAACACTGAGTTAGCGTACTTTGTTGCTTTCTTGTTGCCAGAGCGCACAGCATTAGGACCACCGTTGTACATAGTGGCTATGTCTTTCAGACTTTCTGCACCGTATTTATCTCTTAGCATAGCAAGATACGCTACACCTGCCTCAACAGATCTCTGTATATTATAACTTCCTGAGCCTTTAGTTAATTGATCCATAGTTATAGGATTACCTTTAAATTCTTTGTAAAATTTATTAACATCTTTTAGAGCAATGGGTCTGACTTGCATAATGCCTTCTTCATCTAACGCACCCTTTCTATATTTTAAACCTGATTCTTGTGTAGCGACAGCCTTAATAAAATTGTAAGGTAGGTCATACTTCTTTGACAGGTCATTCATTATTACATTAAGGTTAGACCCTTCAAACCTATCGTCAGTAGTGGTGGGAATTATAATATCAGTGTCCTTAGGCTTTGTAAGATTTATAGTGCCACCTGCATATATCATATCTTTATCTCTAATAGCAGGATTATCTTGATTTAAACGTAATATCTCAGGGACTGACATATTATATTTAAGTGCAAGTTCAGATAATGTGTCTCCTGATCTCAACTCGTATTGAAATGTGTCCCCTGCATAATCAGCATTATCTCTTTCATACAGAATGTTTTGTGCCACAGCAACAGGATCATCCGTATTTTCTGCCATAAACTCTGTAACTTTTTGTGATGTAGGTGCGCCAAGCCCTGACAAAGATATGCCTGTATCTTGACCTGTTCGAGAATCAATATAGTTTTGTCTTGATCTGTTCAAACCTGCTAAATAATCTACTGCCATGTTTTATCCTGCTCCTGCCCTAATTGTTGCTGCAGCTTTATCTCCATAATAACCAAATATACCGTTAACAACTGCCCCTGCAAAATTACCTAATGCGCTAGAGTATGCGGTATCTGCTGCCCCATCTGCACTTAGTTCTGCTTTAAGAAGCTCTACTCTTCTAGTCTCAGCGTTCTCTGCAGAAGCAAAAGCATACGACATCAAGTCACGCTCTCTTTGCCATATCTCATCAAGACCTTTTTGTGTAAGAGCGTTAGCTTGCAGTGCATCCTGTCTATTTGCTTCGTTCTGTGCAGCATTGTTTATAGTTGTTAACTGCTGTCTCCATTGTGCGTTAGCTTGGGCTATGACTAACTCGTTTCTTGCATTAAACATATCTCTTTGATTGTTTAGTTCTTCTTGGAACTTGGTAAGAGCGTTGTCTTCTCCTGCGTTAAACTGTTCCATTGCATTCTTCTGTGCAGAGTTGAACTCGTCTACTTGTGTTTCTAGCTTTAAGAAAAACTGATTCGCTTGGTTTTCACTTGTAGCGTTAAACTGTTTCATTGCGTTCTCAGAAGCTACATCTGTAAACAAACCTTGTATGATAGATTGATTAGCAAACATGTCAACTTGTTGTTCTGCATTAAAGTTTGCCATATCCATTTGTAAAAATGCGTCTGCGTTTCTTACTTCAGCTTGTTGTCTGTTATTAAGATTAGCCATATCAGCCTGTTGAATAGCTGCAGCTTTTGCCATTACAAGAGCTTGTTTATTACCTAGAACTGTTAAGTCCGTAGTCTGAGCTAACTGAGCATTCTCTAATGCTATTTGCACTTCGGCTGTAAAGTTTCTATTTGCTATATCTGATATAGTTGCAGCATTTCGTACTCTTGCTTGGAATCCTTGATCAAACTCCATACCTAAAAACTGCGCTCTTTGTTGAGCAGCTAGTATAGCACGTTGCTGTCTATTACTAATATTTTGTGCCTCAAACGATGCTACTGTCTTTGCATCTTGCATAGCTATAGGTAATGCACTCTCCATTGCAGCCTGTACGATAGCTTGTCCTGCCATAGAACTTGCCGCCAAGCCTCTTTGTGCCATGATAGCGGTGGCTTGACGCATAGCACCTGCAGCCCAAGGTGGAGGATTGCCACCCTCAAACTGTGTCATAAGACTTGTAAGTTGTCCTTGTACAGTAGCCTGACTTGATGGTGCGCCTGTTGCTGCCTCAACTCCTTCAAGAAAGTTTTTAGCAACTTCTGCATTTGCAACACCTGATATTAACTCGCCTTGCTCTAGTTTTCTTTTAGCAGGAGATTCTACTTGCACATTGTTTGTGTCTGTGGCAGCCTCTTCATCACGAATAGCTAACTCATCTTGTTTTATTGTTTGTGCTTTTGCCTCAGCATCTGGACTTAATGTGCCTGTGGTAGTTTTTAGTGTCTCATCTCTTATGTCCTGAGCTACTTCTGAGGCAGTCTTCGTTACTGTGGTTGGTTGTGTAGGATCACCAACAGTGTCTGCTGTGCCTTCTCTTACGTCTGCATCTGTTCTATCGTCTACCTCTCCAGTGCCTTCTGTTATAAGTTGGTTTGCTATTGACGTATCATCACTAGGGATAAGATTGACTTGTTGCCTTGTTAATATGTCATCAGGTGTGGACACAGTAGTGCCAACCGCTTCGGCTGCAGTGGGTATACCAACAGACTGAAAGGACTGTGAAGCAGAAGAAACCGCAGCTTCTTTCTGTGTAAGTGTTACCCCCATGTTAGTTATTTTATCTACAAGCTCTTGTCTTTTCTTGTCAGACGCTTCATCAGTAGGTAACTGAGCCAATTCTTGTTGTAGGTTAGCTAACTTTTGTCGTTCTGCTGCTAGTTCTGCTTGCGCAGTATTAAGATTTTTTCTAGCGTCATCTCTAGCTTTAGAGTCTGTATTCCCTCCTGTAGTTGGGAATGGATTTACCACATTAGGATCTTTTACGTCACCCCCTTCTTGAAACTCAGGCTTACCTTGACGCTCTAAAAACTTCTCTCTGCGTCTCTCGTTAAACTCCTGCATCTCACGCATTTGGTCTTTGTCAATTTGTTCTTGCGATCTTTCGTATAATCTTTGTTCTTCTTGTTCTCTCTTTCTTATCTCGTCTGCAAGTCTTCCTGTAAAATCCTCACGTTGCATAAGCATTTTATTCTTGCGGTCTACGTCCTCTTGCATTCTTTTCTGATAAAGAGGTATTTCTCCTGTAGGCTCTTGCGCCCCTTGTGGCATCTCTTTATCTGCGTAAGATAGAAGTTCTTTATATAGTTCGTTATCTGCTTTAGCATCTTTACCTGCAAACATCAATCTAGTTGAGAAAGGCATGTCTGCTTGTCTACCTATCTTAGCATCTACACTATTAGCAAGTAACTTTAAATAGTGATCTTCTGCTATTCTTCCTAAGAAAGGTAACTTTTCTATTAACTCATATGTTTGTCTGTCTCCTTGAAAGTCTACGTTTGCTTTTACTCTTTCAGCTAGTATCTTTCTTTTTACCTGATTGTCTCGCATCAAGTTATCTACATCACCACCGTTTGCATAACCCATCAACGGATCTGCAGTAGTAGGATAAACCATAGTAGGATTACCTCTAGTCTCTATAACATTGTCTAAATATCTTTGAATCTCAGGAGACTTTGGTTCTGTGCTTGCAGTTCGTTTTACGGCAGCATCAAATAGTTTGCTAGACTTATTATCAAAGCCACCCACTTGACCGCCGTACTGAAAGCTTCTCTCTTCTAACATGTCTTGCGCTCTCTTGTGCATACCTGCTAGATACTCAGCACCCTCTCGTGTGTTAGCTCTCAAACCTTTTTGCTGTAACATTTTACTAGCCTGATCAGGTGTAAATCCTAAAAACTGTTTCATTTAATATCCCTACTCAACACTCTGTCTAATTTATCTTCTAATCTATGCAGTGCATCCATCACAATTTGCATCTCATCTTTTACTTCTGCCCTAGACGCATAGTCTTCTCGTGTTCTGTTTAGCAGTATGTCTATACGCTTTACCTCTGCCATCATGTTCCGAAAAGCCCACACTGCAGGAGCTATGATGAGTGTCAACACTACGTTC
>Ga0070750_10000254_pt1 | contig 29388 bp, 47 predicted proteins | sample VirMetDEL_Nov_24_FD_77013 | JGI IMG/M metagenome (GOLD analysis project Ga0070750, IMG submission 77013) | Aqueous microbial communities from the Delaware River and Bay under freshwater to marine salinity gradient to study organic matter... | ecosystem: Environmental > Aquatic > Marine >...
GTTCCTATGAATGATCGTGCTTTCGTTATCCCACCTGCGCTGCGTTCTGCAATCATGGGTACTGAGCGTTATGTGTCTTCTGACTTCCGTGACGGAGCTACTGTTCAGTCCGGTCTGATTGGTTCAGTTTATGGAATTGACATTTATGTCTCTTCTAACTGCCCACTCATTGAAGACTCAACTTCAAACACTGGTGTTGGCGCAACTGCTGACATTCGTGGTGCTTACCTCATGCACAAAGATGCCCTTGTCCTGGCTGAACAGATGAAAGTTCGCTCACAAACTCAGTACAAGCAAGAGTATTTGTCAACTCTGTACACTGCTGACTGCCTGTATGGCGTTCAAGCACACCGTCCAGAGGCTGGCTTCATTCTCTGTGTACCTGACGTATAAGTTAGGATAGGTTGGGGGGCTTCGGCCCCCTGACTACTTATTATGAAAAAGAAAGATTCAAGATTAGCAAGAGTCGGAGTCTCTGGTTTCAATAAACCTAAGAGGACTCCCAGTCACCCCACTAAAAGCCACGTTGTAGTGGCTAAAGAAGGGGATAAGGTAAAGACAATTCGATTCGGCCAGCAGGGTGTATCGGGCGCTGGTAAGAATCCAAAGACAGCGAAAGAAAAGGCTAGAAAGAAGTCTTTTAAGGCGCGTCACGCAAAAAACATTTCAAAGGGCAAAATGTCTGCGGCGTACTGGGCAGATAAGGTTAAGTGGACAATAGTTCTAACTGGTAGTATGATTCTAATGAACTTTAATAATTCATTGGAAAATCAATATGCCAAATTGGAACTTGAAAGTAGAAACGACTTGCCCAAGCTGCAACAAAGTTCGTTTAGCTAGAGGCGATGTTGTAAGAAAGGCGCAAAAAGAAGGAAAGGAATTATGGTGCAAGCCTTGCAGAAACCAAAAAAGATTTTCTGACAAGCCGCACCCTAAAAAAGGGACTGGTGTTATTAACAATCCAGACCTTAAAAGGACAAGAAACAGTTTTTATAAGGCAAAGCGAAGATGCAAACTAGGTTCAAAGCATCATCCAGCTTATGAGAATATAGAATTTAAGTTTAAGTGTTTGCAAGATTTGATAGACGAAATAGGTATTAGGCCAGAAAATACAACACTTGATAGAATTAATGGTTTAGGCCATTACGAACATGGCAACGTAAGATGGGCGACTCCTATTGAGCAAGCTCAAAATAGAATGCCTAGAAATTATTGGAGCAAGACATAATGGCAACGATTATTACTAAGTTTTCCTCTACCCCGTCATCAGTGCCTAGTAACACTGATCTAGTCCAGGGTGAGCTTGCGGTTAATACTGCCGATAAAAGACTCTACACGGAGGACAATGGTAATGTCATTATTGAGTTGGGAACTAATCCTTCTTCTATTACAACTCCATCTATCATATTGGATGGTAGAGATTTAGCCACAGACAGAACTAAGTTAGACGGTATTGAGCCTAACGCTACGGCAGATCAAACAGATGCCGAGATTAAGACTGCGTATGAAAACAACGCAGACACTAACGCTTTTACTGATTCTGAAAAAACTAAGTTAGGAACTGTTGAGTCGGGTGCTGATATAACCGATGCTACTAACGTAGATGCTGCGGGTGCTGTAATGAACACAGACACCTCTACAGTCGCTATGGGCTTTGTTATCGATGAAGATGACATGGTATCTAACCTGGCTACAAAGGTTCCCACACAGCAATCCGTCAAAGCCTATGTTAATGCTGAGATTTCTGCCGTAGGTGGTCTTTCCGTTTCTGGCACTCCTGTTGCTGGGGAATATGGTCGATTTACTAGCGCAAGCCAAATTGAAGGAAGAAGCGCAGCAGAAGTAAAAACAGATTTAGATTTAGAGGTCGGTACAGACATACAAGCCTATGATGCTGGACTGACTGATATTGCAGGACTTGCAGTAACAGACGGGAATTTTATCGTAGGGAATGGAACAAATTGGGTAGCGGAGTCAGGAGCAACCGTAAGAACATCGCTTGGTCTTACGATAGGAACAGATGTCCAAGGATACGATGCTGGATTAAATTCTATTGCTGGTTTGACTACAGCAGCAGACAAGATGATTTATACCACAGCATTAGACACCTACGCGACCACTGACTTAACATCTTTTGCTAGAACACTGCTTGATGACGCAAGTAGCTCAGATGCTAGGACAACACTGGGGGTCGCAATTGGTACTGATGTTCAGGCATATAGTTCAGACCTGACTACATTTTTAGCTTCATTCGATTTGGGGTATAGAAATATTCCTGCGGTTGGCACTCAAACAGGAAGCTACTCCCTTACTACTGGCGATGTCGGCAAATATGTTCAGGTTGGTACAGGCGGTTCAATAACTATTCCTGATGCTACTTTTAGCGAAGGAGATGTTGTTTCTGTTTTTAATAACACTACAGGAAACATCACAATAACCTGTAGCATTACTACTGCTTATATTGCTGGGATTGATTCTGATAAAGCCTCTGTTACTTTAGCGACAAGAGGTGTTGCGACAATATTTTTTATTTCTGGAACTGTTTGTGTGATTACAGGTAATGTAATTTAATGTCTGGAATATTTCTTCAGTTATTGGCTTCTGGCGGAGCAACTACGGTTGACGTCAGCTATTTTGTAATGGCTGGCGGAGGCGGTGGCGGCTATCTTAGTAGTAACACTCAAGGTCATGGTGGAGGTGGCGGTGGCGGCCATAGAATATCGTCAGCTACTTTAGACAAGGGTACTTCATATACTGTAACTGTTGGCGCGGGTGGTGCTGGTGATACCGCTGGATCAGATAGTACATTTAATGGCCTAGCTTCAACAGGTGGTGGCGAAGGCTCAGACTTAAGAACTACCCCAGGAGGCACTGGTGGTTCTGGCGGTGGTGGCTCTGCGGGTAGTGCGGGTGCTGGCGTAGGTGGCTCTGGAACCGTTGGACAGGGAAATGATGGCGGTGATGCTTTGTCTGCTGGTGGTGAAGGCGGCGGTGGTGGTGGTGGCGGGGCAGATACAGCCGGTGCTGACGCCTCTGGAAGCCCTCCGAACGGTGGTAATGGTGGTGATGGTTTGAACGCAAGCTCCGTAACGGGCACTTCCACACGATATGGCGGCGGTGGTGGTGGTGGCTCTTCTCTCGCCACAAGAGGTACTGGTGGTCTTGGCGGTGGAGGTAATGGAGCGCAGTCCGGTGCAAACGCACAAGATGGTGATGCTAACACTGGTGGCGGTGGCGGTGGTGATGCCTCAAATAGAGACGTTGAGGGTTCTGGTGGCTCTGGCGTAGTTATCATAAGAAGTTTGGCTACTGCTGCTTCTACTACTGGTTCTCCTACTCTTACAACAGATGGTTCGTTTAACATTTATACCTACACTGGTTCTGGGAGTATTACTTTCTAATGGCGCATTTTGCTGAATTAGATGATTCTAATAAGGTTGTTAGAGTTATTGTCGTATCAAATGACAATGTTCTTAACGAATTATCTGGAATAAGTTTTTGCCAGTTTCTTTTTGGAGATGGGACTAATTGGGTTCAGACTAGCTATAACACCCATAGGGGTGTTCATAAAAATGGTGGGAATCCTTTTAGAAAGAATTTTGCTGGAATAGGATTTAGTTACGATTCTACTAGAGATGCATTTATACCGCCAAAGCCATATGATAGTTGGATTTTGGATGATTTTGCTTGTGCGTGGAAAGCTCCTGTAGATATGCCTGATGATAGAAATGAATATACTTGGGATGAAGATACGACTTCTTGGGTAAGAAGTTAACAGGAGCAATTTATGTTTGGAAATGGAGAACCAACAGCAATTAAAGGAATGGTCGCAGGGGTGTCAACTATATCGGTTTGGGGTATTAACCTTAACATGGAAGAAGTTTCCTTCTGGTTTACGATAATGGCTGATCTAGGAGTGTTTGCTGGCGGTATCACTACAGTAGCTCTGGGCATTAAGTCCTGGCGAGAGGGTAAGAACAAAAAATGAGCCACTTCGTAGATCAAACGCTCTTGATGGAACCTGTTGACAAAGGCTGGAGGTTACTGTCTTCATTTAGGTATCACAGTGACACGTTAAATAGGACTATTACAGTCCCTCATGGGTTCTTTACTGATCTGGCAAGTGTGCCTAAACTGTTCCGCTGGTTAGTTCCAGTGGCAAACGCAAAGAACCGCAAAGCCGCAATAGTCCACGACTATTTGTGCTGTGAGGCGGTACAAAACTTGTATGGCATAGACCAACGAATGGCAGACAAGATATTCAGAGAAGCCCTGGCAGTATGTAACGTCCATCCTGTAGGTCAGTGGGTAATGTGGACGCCTGTACGGGCTTATCAGTGGACAAAAGGACTATTCAAATGATGGTACGAGACGAAATGAGGGCTATAGGTTTAATAGCCCTGATTCTATTAGTTCTAGTTATGACTGGATGTGGATCTTTTAACGCTACAGAAGCAGGAAAGAAAGCTAGAGAAGTTGAGGAAGCCCTCTGTCCACTACAGACCGCTAAAAACCTAGATAATACTATAGACAATCTTTTTGACTTGATTCCTATAATTGCCTGGGATCCTGTTTGCCGGGAAGAATAATGGAAGTTAGAAGACAGTTGGCCCAAGTTAGACCTAATGTAACGACAGGTGTTACAGGGTTTACTTTAACAAGTTCTACACCATTTATTGTTGATTTAATAAATATTGTAAACGTAGGCACTTCTGAATGTGAAGTATCTATATTCCATGACGTAGACGGAGCTACTTTTGACGAGACTACTGCATTGGTATGGAGGCATATATTAAGACCTTCAGAAATACTTTGCTACGAAGAATATATTTCTGGATTTAGCTCTGCTGAAAACGTAGGAGTACAGTGTAGCGTTGCAGACAGTGCTAACTTTACTATTTACGGAACAATACCGAAGGAAAGACTGTAATGCCTTTAACCAAGATTAAGAATCCTCGGTATGATAATTCAGAAATACAATGGGACTATAAAAGGGTGGATTTAGCTTCTGGGGATACTGTCGTGGAGACACTTCCATGTCTAGTAAAAGGAGTTTATATCAATGAACAAACGTCCAATCATCGAATAGAGATTAAGGACGGATCTGCCTTTGCTTACTCAGTGCCTGCTTCTTCCCCCTCTGGACAGGCATATGATTTTAGCACTGACGGTGTTGCCTATGATTCTGGCATTGTAGTTTCGCCAGATCCAGGTGCCACCGGAAATATAACTGTAGTGTACTTTGTACTTAATTAAAGGAATTTGACATATGGCTATTGTTGCTTCTGATTGGACTATTGACCGTGCTACGGGCAATATCCGGTATGTGGGTGATGATCACAATGGCGCGTCTCCTAGCTATGCGACTGTAATTCAGTTTCATAGATTTTTGAGCGACCTTAACGATGATCCCGAATTTTCTGGCGATGATGAACTCGACATCATTGACAAGACCCCATCAAACCGTTCAACAGATAACATTATTACACTCGTTAACGGGTTTAATATTGATGCTACTGCTGCTGAACACTTATTTGATGGCTCTATTATCCAAGCCGGTGGCGATACTGTTTTTGATGGTATTGTTAACTTTGGTAACGCTGACGTACAAATCCAAATTATTCAGGACGGTTCTGTTCTGGCTGATGATTGGTGGAACTATAACGGTGCTGGGCTTAACCCTGACGCTAACCAAGGTATCTCTCACCGCTTCATGCTTCTTGTTCGTGATGCTGGTGCTGATATTGACGGAAGACGTTTGATTGGTACTAGCAAAACTTTTGGTAATACCTTTTCTGAGTTTAAGATCAACGGTACAAGTAATGGTAATAACGTACTTGCACTGACAGATGCTGGCGACCTTAACAATACTACTGTTGAGGGAACTATTGCCGCTCTAACTGATATTTATATTGACCGTGTAGACTCAACTACTTCTGTAGACGGTGTTAACAATACTGGTCAAAACGTATTGAATGTTGCTGATGGTACTCAGTTTACTGCTGGCGACTTCATTATGACAGGCGTTGCCACTGATCAGCAGGAGTATCAGATTACCTCTATTGCTACTAATGCTTTGACTCTTAATCAAAACCTAGCAGTTGCTACTGTTGGCGCTGAGACTGTATACAAGTTGAACCTTGGCTATACGGAGATTGACGTAGATGGTAACGGCGTTAACGAAAACTACTACGCTCAGTGGGATAAGGGTTCTAACAGCATTAACACTTACTACGAGCGTATGAAGTGGCTTGTCCGTGATGGCTCTACTTCTTATGTTTATGGTTTGCCTGGCGAGTTGTTCCGAGGAATTACTCACGAGATTGACGTAGATACTCCTACGGGCACTTTTGCTTCCGTAGAAGGCGTGTCCTGGGGTAGTGGTGCAACTGCTGGTACAGGCCAGATGCTTGCTATCAACTCTCCTACTGCTGGTACTAAGATGTGGATTCAGCTCTTAACAGGAGTTCTTCCAACAGACGGTACTACAATTACAGGTACGATTTCTGGTGCTACTGTAGACATGAACGTGACCATTACGGAACGTCCTGTATCTACTCCGTTTGTTGGTCAGTCCACTGGTACTGCATTGATTGGTGCGTTTGGTCTTGCTCTGCAAACTGATGATCTGCTTTCTACAGATACTGTGTTTGATTTGGGCAACAACGCTGTAACTCCACCAAACAACGTGACCTTCATTGTTACTGGTATGATCAGTGGCGAGGACTATGTTCTTGTTACTAACAACAATGCTGGTGACATTGACTTTGCTCAGATGGCACTTAATGCAACATATAGCACAGCAGGAGTAACTACGATCTCCGTTGTAGCCATCCCTGTTGATTGTCCGTCAACTGGCACAATTCGTATTCAGAGAGCAGATGGTTTGTATTCTCGACACGCATTTAGTGCTAGAGATTTAACTACTGATGACTTCACAATTGCCTCAACTGACTTCAGCACTAACAATGCTAACAGTGGTGCGAATGTGTTTATCAGCTACCTTGATAATCTCTATGATGGCACAACTGCTACAGACCGATTCACTTATGTATATAACGCTGACCGAACTCACTTCATCCGAGTCCGTGACGGTGGTACTGCTGGTGATGGCGAAGGTATCAAGACTTTTGAGTCTACCTCTACTATGGGTTCTAACGGCGGTGGTACTTCAATCAACCGTATCGCTGATGTGTAACTTAACGAGCGCCCTTCGGGGCGCTTTAGGTTCTCTTTATGCCTAAGTACAACATTAAGATAGTTAGCGAATTGCTTGCAGAAGGAATTGAGGCTGACTCTTATGAAGAAGCTAAGGACTACGTTGATAAAGATTTTACAACTAGGTTCTCGGCTGAAACTTCTATTGTTGTGGTTTCTTATGAAGAAGAACAGGGTAACTAATGGCTGCTGTTAGTGTAAGTTTTAACGGAACCAGATTAAACGACTCCGACTCTAATACGGGTTGGGGAAACTTTAATATTGGTGGTGGTTCTCCCGCATCTGAGCCTGCTAACGCCTATCAGCGTTCTACGGGTTCGGCCTCTACTGTTGGCGCAGTTGGTAAGAAAATAAACTCTACCACTGCTCGACAGGGTGTGGATTATGTGGGCACTTCTGTTGACTTCACCGCAGCAGCTAATCGTCTATGGTATTGTAAAGTCTATGTTGCAGATGGCTTTAATGTGAACTCTACTTGGGGAGTAGAGGTTGCTATGGGTTCTGCAAATACGTCAAATTCCCATAGATACAATATCGCGGGAAGTGGTGCTAATCGCTCTGTGTATAGTTCTTATCCTCCACAGGGCGGTTACATCATTACCTGTATTGACCCTACTATTGACTCCTGGGCAGAGACAGCAGATGACGGCGGGGCTTTTGATCAGACCTCTGTTGTTTGGTATGCCGTAGGTGCGCAGTTTGCCACTGGTGAGGCTAAGTCAGAAAACGTAGCAATGGATGCTATTGATTACGGGACAGGGCTTACCTTGGTAGGTGGTGATGGTGGGGATACTGATGGTAAGTATACCGACTTTGTAGATTTTGATCAGAACGACATTGACAAAAGATATGGTGCAGCAATAGGAAACGGTGATGCTGTAATCTTTAGAGGTATTGCTACTTTAGGTAGTGCTACTGCTACCGAATTTACCGATACTACCTCTGTTGTGACATTCCCTGATGGTTATCATAGTGCTGGGTTATTCGGTGTTAACGCTGATATACAGAATGCCAGCACACTTATCACAGATGGTGCACTTTTAATTAGTAACGGCTCTACAAGTATTGAGGATACCAGGGCTGACTATACGGTGAGTGGAACAAGTGGAACATTCTCCGCTTCTCACCAGATTCGTAACTTTAGAAACATAACCTATACGTCCGTATGTGATGTAGAAAACGCAGACATTGAGTGTCAACTATTAACTCAAAACAGTGCAAATATCTCTAATACGACAATTAGGACTAATTCTTTGTCAGGTGTTGCTTGCTTGCAAGACCCGACCCTTGGGACAACTACTGATCTCAATAATGTGGACTTTATTCAATCTGGCGTAGGTCATGCGATTGAGTTAGCGACCACTAACGGTGATTTTACTTTAACGAACATAACCTTCACTGGATACGGTTCTGATACAGCTAATGACGCGGCAATATACGTCTCTGCTACTACCGGAACTACGACTATTAACTACACTGGCGCAGCCCCTACAGTTAGAAGTGCTGGAGCTGCTATAGAATTGGTAGGTAATCCTGTTACTTTAAGTATCAATGTTAAAAACAGTTCAGGGGCTAATATACAGAACTCAAGAGTTTTAGTTGAAACTGCTGCAAGTGCTACGGGCGGGGAACCTTTCGAGGAGTCCGTATCTATCAGCCAAAACGCTGGAACTGCTACGGTAAGCCACACTGGTCACGGTATGACTACTGGTGATGTTATGGTGATACGCGGCGCGCAGCCAGACGGGTATAATAAGGCTGCTATAATTACAGTAACTGGAGTAGATAACTATACTTACAGTGTTAACTCGGCATTATCTTCCCCTGCTACGGGTACGCCTGTAGCTTCGTTTGCCCCAATATCAGGTCTTACAGATGCTAATGGGGACATTAGTGCGACAAGGACTTGGAATGCAAATCAGTCCTTAAAGGGTGTGGCGAGAAAGGGTAATACTTCTTCGCCTTTCCTAAAGCCTGCGGAGTTCACACAATCTATCAGCTCTAGTAACGGTTTAGCTGTTAACTTAGTTCAACAACCTGACGAATAGGAGGAATATCGTGAGTTTTGGAAGTTCTAGCAAAGATCCTGGAGAAATGACCAGGGCAGAAGAGATCGCGGCCCATGTCCGTAGTAAGTCTGCAACTGTAGAAGGAGTACACCAAATGCTCCAAGTACAGGCCCAGCAGATAGAAACGATCAGACAAGACGTAGCAGGTCTTCACATGGCCTACAAGACTCTTAGAGAAGAGTTTAGTCAGTTCCAGGCCGCAAGGCATAGAGAATTGTCTATGAAGGTTAACGGCGGCTCTACGACCCCTGAAGACGATGGCCTAATGGATAGGTAATGGCTATAAGTATTGACAGAGTAACTAACGTAATCAGTGTCCCACAGAGTGATTTAACCTTTGTGTCTGGCACTTTTTACCGTTTGGATACTCGTCTGCTTTGGGAGGAGCTAAAGCAGATAGAGGCTAGTGAGGAAGGGATAATCTTTCCTGATACGCAGGTACATAATAGTGAATATACAGTGGCTGGCGCTACTTATGCGGAGTCTATACAGATTATAGCTCCGTATTCGATAGAGTTTACGCCTGACGGACAGTATACCGTGGAGCTAATTAATTCCAATAACAACATATTTGATGTTGGTAATGCTATTTTGATACAGAATCAGGTACAGGTGATCCCTACTAACTCTGCTGGCTTGGTAGTCGAGGAGTCTCCTGTTAACTTAACCAAGGGATTCAGGTAATGGAAGTTATAGATTTTCCTATAAACAAGATGGACTCTATTGCTGAACAAGCAGACGCAGAACTTTATGAGTGGTGTTTAGAAAAAATACAGCAAGGATTAGATCCTGTATACCTTTCAGGAGTTTTGCAGTACAACTCTGCTTATCTGTTATCAAGTATGATTGAGGAAGAGTAATGGGTTCATTTACTAGACTAAGAGGCACTTCATACCTATACGATCCAGGTACGGGTATGTTTAGTCAGGTTCAAGACCTACCCAATTGGGTTGATGACTCTGCCCCTGCAATTAATATTACTGGAAGTTTTGGCGGTGGTGTTGATACCCAGGCTTTTTATGATGCTCTTGCAAAAGATTATGAAGAGCAACTTGGAGGTGAAGAGGTTCAGGATTTATTTACCAATCAATTAGCTTACCAGCCTCCTGATGAATTTGTTGGGCCTCCTGAGCCTGAAGATGATGGAATAGAGATTGAAGATGATCAAATAGACATGGTGGATTTGGTTGAAGAGGTTTCTGGTGTTGTAACAGATGACCCAAATGATGTTTGGAAAGATACAGATAAGGATGATCTGGATTTAAAAGGCTTTATAGATTTAGCCTTTGATGTATTTGGTGCTTACAACAGAGATGCAATTACCAATGTTGTAGACTTAGTTAATGAAAGAGGTATATCTGTTCAGGAAGTAGCTAATGCTACAGGTAACAGTGTTGAATCTATCAACCAAGCTGCTACGGAATCTGGCGCTGCGATTGAGAATCAAGGCACTGGAGATACCGCTGGAGATACCGCTGGAGATACCGCTGGGACTCCAACAGGAACCACAGGAACCACAGGAACTCCAACAGGGACTACAGGTACGCCAACAGGAACTCCTACAGGAACCCCTACAGGAACACCAAGTGGTGAGCCAGAGCCAGAGCCAGATGACGAGCCGCCAAGTGGGATATTTACTGAGCCTCCAAGAGATGATACGCCGACTCCTGAGCCAACTATTCAAACTCTGCCTCAAGTAGAGCCAACCCCTCAGCCAATCCCTCAAATGGGAATGTTGGCTCTTATTCAAAACACCCCTGTAGCAAATCAGATGTTTTCAAGAGAATTATTTGAGCCAAAGCTAAAAGAGCTAGATAACGTAGCGCAAGCTTTAGGAATGCTTCAAAGCATAGGAAGGCGATTCTAATGACATACTTAGACTTAATTAACAACGTCCTCCGTAGACTGAGAGAAGATACAGTAGATACTGTTAACTCTACTACTTACTCTAGTCTTATTGGCGATTTAGTAAATGATGCCAAGAAGATAGTTGAGAACTCTTTTGATTGGACTGCGTTAAGGGACTCGATAGTAGTAAACACTGTAGACGGGACTAATCAATATTCTCTAACAGGCAGTGGTGACTTGGCCGTAGTTAAGGACGTAATGAACACTACAGCTAAGAAGTTTATGCACCAGAGAAGTCAGTCATTTTTTAACAATGTTAACTACAATACTTCTCCGGTATCAGGATCACCTGATTACTTTACCTTTGTGGGGATAGACTCTAATCAAGATTTAACAGTCCAGCTATACCCTAATCCTGACGCTGCTTATACGATTAGGTTTGACGTATCTGTACCTCAAGCTGACTTATCTACTGACTCGGATAGACTTTCAGTACCCGTTAATCCTGTTATCCAACTAGCCTACGCTATGGCTTTGAGGGAAAGGGGTGAGACAGGTGGACAGAGTGCTGCGGAGCAATTTGCTGTAGCCTCTACCGCTTTGTCTGATGCTATAAGTTTTGACGCTAATCGCTATCCATCTGAGTTGACTTTTGTGGTGACATAATGGCCCAAGCTCTACAAGACATAACCATAACGGCTCCTGGGTTTGCTGGAGTAAACACCCAAGACGCACCGTTAGCACAAGATCCTACTTTTGCGTCAGTTGCAGATAACTGCATTATTGACAAAGAGGGACGGGTTGCTGCGCGTAAAGGTTATGAAATGGTATCTACCAACGGGGCTTCTGTATTGGGAAGTTCTGAAGGGATTACTGCGGTTCACCAGTTCAGAGATTCTACCGGAACTGAAATTATCCTATCCGCTGGAAATAACAAAGTGTTTGTCGGTGATACCACTTTGGTAGATAACACTCCTGCTGGATATACAATTACCGATGATAACTGGAAGATCGTAAGTTTTAATGATCACGCCTACTTTTTTCAGAGAGGGCAGGAGCCTTTACTCTATCACGATCCTGTTGGGAACATTGAAGTTATGTCCCAACACGTTCAGGCCCAAGGAATCCCACCTCAAGGTAACGAAGTCCTAGCAGCTTTTGGTAGATTGTGGGTGGCCGATTTTAATACAGATAAGTCTACTATTTACTGGAGTGACCTCTTAAATGGGCATGATTGGTCTGGAGGATCTACGGGTTCAATAGACATATCTAAGGTATGGCCTAATGGTTATGACGAAATCGTAGCTTTAGCTGCTCATAATGGGTTCTTAGTTATCTTTGGTAAGGACTGCATCATTATCTACGATGGTGCTGAATCCCCATCTACCATGACCTTAGTGGATACCATAGTCAATATTGGCTGCGTATCTAGGGACTGTGTAGCCTCTACGGGTAAGGACTTAATCTTTTTAGACCGTTCTGGCGTAAGAAGTTTGTCCAGAACCATTCAGGAAAAGTCCTCACCGATTGGTGATATTTCTAAGAACGTAAACAATGACGTTAAAAATCTTGTATTTAGCTCTACGGGTAATATCAAATTACACTACTCTTCTAAAGAAGCGTTTATACTTATTAACTTCCCGTCTCTTCAGTCGATTTACGTCTTTGATACGAGATTTCCTCTCCAGGATGGATCTTACAGAGCCACTACATGGTCAAGCATTTCACCATTATGTTTCACTAATCTGGTGGATGACACTATTTATCTTGGCAATGCAGATGGCATCGCTAAGTATGATACTTACACAGATGGGACAGACTCCTATCAGCTAAGTTACTTTTCCCATCCCTTATCTTTTGGGGATAGCTCAAGACTTAAATTCCTCAAGAAAGTAAACCTTCTTACTTTCAATGGAGCAGAGGCTACAGTTGTTCTTAACTGGGCCTACGACTATAAGAATGATTACAAGAAGCAAGCGTATACATTGCCTGCCAATAAAGCTGCTCAGTATAACGTATCCGAATACAACACTACCGCAGAATACTCCTCTTCTTTGAGTCTGATTAACCGCCAGAAGATTAACACTTCTGGGTCGGGGTCTGTTGTATCTGTAGGAGTGGAAACTACCGTAAACGGTAAATCAATAGCTATTCAAGAACTTAATATTCATGCACTACTTGGAAGGATTGTATAATGTCTGATTATATAAAGACCACAAACTTTGCCGCCAAGGATGCCCTGGTGTCAGGTAATCCTGCCAAGGTTGTGAAAGGCACAGAGCTTAACGCTGAGTTTGACAACATTGCTACCTCAATAGCCACTAAGTCTAATTCAGGATCGCCCACATTTACGGGAACCACAACTGTAGCTAACCTCACGGTGTCAGGTACTTTCACCGGCACTATTGATGGAGGGACTTACTAATGGCTTGGTATGATGAGTTAGGAAGCGCAATAGGAGGCCTACTTGGCAGTCCTACTGCTGGACTTATAGGAGCTATAGGGCAGGGTGCCTTAACAGAAGACGCTATTCGGGATATTGGTCAAGCTCGCCAGGAGGCTAACATATTCTTTGGTGGGCAACCTGATCTACCTACTTATGAAGGTGGTTTGTTAGGCGAGGTAGCAAGACAGTCTCAGTTCAAACCATTTACCGTTACTGGGACTAATGTATTTGGACAACCTTCTGCTGCTACTATATCCGAAACAGGTACTGAGCTGGCCCTAAGCCCTGAAGAAGCTGCATTACAAAGGTCTTTGACTGGGTTTGGTCAGAGTGCTTTTGACTTCCTGGGCGACCCTATGGCTAGAGGGGAAGAGCAAACCAATATTATTGGTATGTTGACCCAAGACCCAGCTCAAAGAGCGGGTAGAGAAGCTGACATATTCCAAAGACTAGAGGCTATGCAAGCTCCTGAAAGGGAAAGGGCTAGACTTGGCTTGGAAGAAAGACTTTTAGGCCAAGGAAGATTAGGTGTACGGACTTCTATGTTTGGCGGTACTCCTGAACAGTTGGCCCTTAGCAAAGCCATTGAAGAGCAACGTGCTGGATCTGCGGTATCTGCTATGGAGCAGGCCCGTCAAGAGCAAGCACTACAGTCTCAGCAGACTCTACAGGGTTTGGGTGAGTTTAGAGGTAGAATGGGACTATTGGGACAGCTTGGATTGCAGTCTGTACCTACGGCTTACACCCCGCAGCAAGAGCTGTTAAGGACGTTAACTCCGCAACTGGAGGCTTCACGCCTAGCATCCTCTTTACAGGCCACTGGTCTAGGTTTAGGGGCTGGTTTGGCAGAATCTGCAATAGAATCCCAGTTGGGATTTGAAGGGCTTAAAAACGCTCTGAGACAGCAGCAGTATCAAGGTCTGTTTGACTTGTTGAACACAGAAAGACAGGCTCAGGCCCAAGCTGCATCTGGAGGCAGTGGGTTTTTCCAGAATCTATTTGATCTAGGTGCTTTTGATCCTCTTGGATCTGCTGGGTAACTGCAAGGATATTAACAATGGCTATTAACATACAATCTTTATTTAGCGACATCATTGAGACTCCTGCACAGCGTCAAGAACGTATGCTTGGTGAAGGAATACTCAAGGGGCGGGAGTTAACTAGCGGTCTTACAGGCTTGGCTAGGACTCAGGCCCCTCTAGTATCTGCTTTGGCTATGCAAATGCCCCAGAGACAAGAAGCAATGCGCAGGGGTGTTGGTGGAATGTTGGGCCTGGACGTTAGAACTGAGTCTGAGAAGGTTCAGGACGCTCTGAAGGGTCTTGATATAGAAAATATAGACAGCGCAAGAAGTACAGCAAAGACCCTTCAAGACATGGGTCTTGGCCTTCAAGCCGCCCAGCTTTTGTCTTTAAGCGAACAAAGAATTGCTGAAAAGGCGGCTAGGGAACGAGAACTTGCTGTTGCAGAAAGTCAAGCAGAAACCGCTAAAACAAGAGCAGCAACTGCTGCTGAACAAGTTGAGCTAGGAAGAGAAGAGCTGCAATTTAATCAGACGGTTCAAGATGGTTTAACCGACTGGAGAAACCAGCAAGTTTCCGAAGCAGAACTTGACAGGGTTCTAAAAAGGGATGAACTTGATTTAAGAGAAAGGCTCGCTGAGTTGCAGAAGGAAGATTTGGATTCTAGGACAATAGCGGCTTTAAGAGAAGCCGACCTTAGAGCTTCCGATCTTTATGATGACGCTAGAGAGACAAGAGCCTTGGCAAAAGAGTTCAATGCAGCAGAAGCCGCTGCTAATTATACTCCTGGAATGGCTGGTGAGATAAATGAGAAATGGAAGGCCATAACTGGAACACAAGACGAAATAAGTACGTTAAGGAGAAGGTTCAATAAAGTTATCAATGCTGCAACAATGGACGGACTCCCTCCTGGAGCTGCTTCAGATAAAGATATTGAATTGGCAAGGCAAGGCTTTCCAGACGAAACTTATAGTGCGGAACAAATTGCAAGCTATCTGGCTGGTATGCAGAAATTGTCTTTTATTGCAGCAGAAAAAGAGAACGAAAGGCTTAAGTTTTTGAGGCAAAACAATGGCTCTCCAGCAATGATAGATTCTGAAACCAATGAGGTTGTTACTTTCAATGATTTCTGGTCTAGTAAAATCAATGATCCTCAATACATTACTTATTTAGAAGAAAAAACTAGCCTTAATTTTATGGATCAAGCCGAAAGAGAGGCCTATGACAGGCAATTGCAAAGCAGCAAAAGGCAGCAGCTAGAAGAAGAGCAAAGGCAGCAGCTTGAGCTACAGAGACAAAGGCAAGCAGAATTTGAGCAAACTCAAAGGTCTGTTAGCTCACCAGGAACATTTAGTTTATAGGATAAGACAATGGCAGACCCTAGAGATTTATTAGGCATTGACCTGTCTACATTAAGTGATGAGCAGATAGATTCGCTTTATGAGAGAAGGAGAAGGCCAACTAATGTAGAAGGTCTTGAGACTGTAGGTTCTATTGCTGGTGGAATAGCTGCTGGTGCTGCTGCTGGTACATTGGGTGCTGGCCCAGTTGGAACAGTTATTGGTGGCATTGCTGGTGGCATGGTTGGGGCTTTTGGTGGCGAGCTTCTTGAAGACATAATTGAAGGAAAAGAAAAAGATTATGTCGGAGCGGCTGAAGAGGCTTTGATTTCTGGTGGCTTTGACGTTGCCACATTGGGTGCTGGCAAATTAGTCAGGCCAGTGTTTCGGCTAACTGGAGCAAAAGCACTAGGCGATAAATTTGGTCAGCTTATGAATGTTTCTAGGGCTGCTCAAGGAAGCAGGGCTTCTCTTGCCCAAACTCAACAACTTCTTCAAGAAGGCGGTGCTTCTCTTAACCCAAGGGCTATTGAAGATGTTGGCTTTATGAGAAAGCTGTTCAATGAAATTGCTGAAGTCGGCATGATTTCCAGAAGAAGCTATGAAGCAGACAGGAAGGCTGCGGCTGACGTAATTAAGGGGCATATAGAAGGGTTCTCAAAAGGAGGTCTGACTACTGAAGACCTTGGGGAGTCTATGTATTATGTCGTAAATGGTGGCCGTAACGCCGCCAGAGAGTTTTATGGAAAAGAGCTAGACAAGATAATACAAAACGCGCCGACAGAATCAGTTTTTCCAACTAACAAGATTGGCTTCAAGATTGGTGATTTCCAAGTCAAGAATATGGACGATACTGGTTCTATTCTTCATAAAGAAACTCAGAGAATATATGAAGAGTTCAGGGACATAATTGCTCCTGATGGGAAAGCGTTAAAAGTAAATGCACAAACATTGCTAAACCTTCAAAAGCGTCTTAACGGATATATTGATGATGCTATGCCTGGTGGCGCAAGCCAGAACGCGACAGTTGTTAGAGAGCTTACTCAGCTTTCTCAGGCAATCAAGGAAGGGATAGAAGAAACTTTAGAGAAGCAAGCTCCAGGAATATACAAAGATTACGCTAATCTAAATTCAACATTCAAAGATCTGACTGAAGGAATACTTCCAGAAGTTAACGCTGGTCAGTTTAGGCGCGCAGGAAAAGGTGATTTTGATGCGCTTGGTAATATGTTGATAGCTACTGGGAATATCTCAAAGGTTAAGAACTTTATGACCAGTATTGATAAGTCCTTTGAAGCCCTAAGAAAATCTGGCTTATTAAAAGAATTACCAAAAGAACTTAGGACAAAGAAGAACGTAAAATCAATATTGAGAGCGTCTTTCACTAGGAATATGTTTGGTGATTTGACTGATGAAAAGGTCTTTAATCAGGCTACCGTAAATAAATTTAATAGCCCCAAGAACCAGAAGATAATGGCAGCGATATACGGGGAAGAATGGCCTCAGTTTAAGAAAGTATTAAATGCTGTGGGCGACTCTCTAAGAACTACTGAGGGAGGCGTACTGTCTTTGGCGTTGAGAGGTAGGGAAATTAGTGCTGCTCTTGGTGCTGGTGCTATTTTTGGGCTTGGTACGCAAGACCCTGCGGCTGGAGCTACTGCTGCGGCTACCACTGCTTTAGGTGTTCTGGGATTGCCTCCAGTTCTTTACAGGCTTTCAAAAAGCCCAAGGGCAGTAAACAAGTTGATTGCTTTTGAGAAGAGAGGTTTTAAGCCAAGCGAATACACTCCAGAATTTGTTATGTCTTCTTTAGCTAAAATCTTCTCAGAATTAAATGAAGATGACAGAAACGCAATTAAGGAAGAGGCGTATAACGCTGGCGTCTACAATATTAAACTTTAAGTTTCGAGGCAGTGCGGCATCCTGGGTTTCCTCCACCCTCGCCTTTGGGTGTCGTACTGACCTCACCTTAATGTAGATCCTTATCTATTATCTCTTTGTATCTCATAGAGATGAACATACTGAATAACTCATCTACAGTATTATTCTCCTCCATGAATTCTGAGTAATCCCTCACCATCATTGCTAGAGTCCCTATCGCCCTCTGATCGTCCCCCTCCAAAAAGGGCAAGTTGTCGCTCACCCACTTCGCCAGATCTTCTGGTTCCATGGGATCTACCTCTACAGTCCGGTTTTCCTGTTTCAAGCCAACATACTCCGCATAGTTTATATTTGTGATTCAAGTTCTTTGTTCTTCTTTCTCAGGTCTTTGATCATATCTTCTAGGTCAGGTCTGAAGTATTTAACAGGCTTCCTGGAGTCCATTAGCATTTGATCGCAGAAGTCATCCCCGTACATATCCCGCATAAACTTTGAGTAACCTTCTCTAACGTGAGTCCTATGCCTCATGCCATATTGATTACACCCTTTACACTGGGGATGTATGTTCTCTTCCATAATCTTAGTAGCCTGCTTCCCTCTTTCTATCCAGTGTCCACCCTGCATATCCTTCCAGTGAAACCACTTATTACATGATACACACTCTATAAACCCACTCTTATCAGCAGCCACCGCAGCCTTCAATCTAACGTGCTTCTGTAATAACTTAGCTACATCATCTATCAAAGCCCTAAGTGTTTTCTTTGGCATACTACTCTCTTAAATATTCTAATTTAGGCTCTTTAATCTCGCTCTCTATGAGCAGGTCTATGTAGTGTTTAGCTTTTCTCAAGTCCTCAACACCATTCTTACTCCTCCACCTAGTAACATACTTAACTACGTTGGCTTCGCAGTAACTTAAATTGTTAGCCTGGATATACTCTATGGGTTGGATTTTGAAATCCTTGTAATGATTCCCACCTACTTGTATGTCTTTTGCTTTCATAAGTAATCTAGGTTATCAGTAACCTCTCCACTCCTCTTTTTCTGTTGATGTTCCGTAGCCCTCTTCATGGCTAGTATCTTGTTAGACTCATCATAGGCATTCCAATTAATCACATCTTTGTAATACCTACCACAACCTACACACCAGATACTCCCCACGGTAGAAGTAGAACATATACCTCTACAGGGATTCCTGACTTTAGCTACACCTTCAACAAAGGGCATACGATTGGAAAGTGTTTGTTTACACATATCTCTACTGGCCTCCCATATCTTTCTGCCAGCTTCTCACAATAAGTTCGAGAAGGGTTGATGTCATCTTTCTTGTGATAGACGCACTGTTGGCAGTGTTCAAGGATGTTAAGTTCGCTCAGTTGTCTCATGGTGTTACCGTTACTCTACTAATCTCGCCTTTCTGCTTATCATAAGTGATTGCCAATGCACCCCTTTGGGAGTGTTCAAATCCCCTAGCCCCGTAGGCATCTCTGGCATTTAATGTGGGGTGTCTTTCTATCACCGCACCGGATACCTCTACTACCTCCTTGGTATGGTAGTGTCCTGTACTAATGTAGATGTAGTCAGTATTCGCCATCTGACCACGGAACCTTGGCTCTGAGAAGAACTTACCAGCAAGACCTCTAATCTTGGTTAAGTGTCCATGATGCCATCCCAAGAAGACATTACCCCAGGTAAATGAATAGTATGGGAACACACTATCATCCACGGTGACTCTTTTGTTCTTTTTGAATGCCATCTTCATTATGGCTTGTAACCAAACAGACCCAGTTAGATCGTGATTACCCTCGCACATTACTACATGAACGTGCTTATGCTTGTGTAATAGCATTTCTACCGCCCGTACACAGGTTTCTACCGCGACTTGGACTAGCTTAGGGTATCTACCATCTGAATCAAGAACGTGCTTGTTTAGTGGGGTTACGGAGGTCAGACCGTCCCAGTGAAGGAAGTCTCCCATCTGAACGAATACTGCCTGGTCAGAGTCTGGGGTTCCGTTAATCATATCCGCGAATGCTTTGTATAAAGTATCCTCTGCAATCTTAATATCCCAGTCAGCGCCAGTCTCCTCATTCCAAGAGTACGCGCCTATGTGATAGTCAGTGATTGTGTACACTGAGCATAAGTCTGCATTTACCTTCTTAGGGGCTTTGACTGCGGGCCAAGGTTTTATATTCTGAGTGAGTTCTTCACATAGCTCCCTCATTATTTCTTCTTGTCTTTCTTTATCTACCTCAGTCTTGACCCATTGAATTTTGGTATTACCATCAGAATCAAGGAGTGTTGATTTCCCCTTTACCTTATACCCGTCCGGTATGTGTTTATCTGACTTCTGCCAGCCTTTCTTAGCTGCGTTTCTTTCTACAGTTCTCTTGCAAGATCTGATGTTATGCTCGGCACATCCAAGCTCCTTAGCAGCAGCAGCAGAGGTTTCAAACTCTATCCAAGCAGTAAGGTATTCTTTCTGCTTCTCTGTCTCGCAATACTCTAATAGTTGCGGATCTGGAGCCGCCCTAACAGCTACGTTATTCCATTTAGTCCCCATGATTATTCCTTAACTGATTTCAATGTATCAAAATAAAGGCCATTCATTAGGCAGTCCCTTGTTTTTAATGACCTAGCTCTTAATTCTTGTGCAGTATCAACCTTCTTTCCTATTAATGTGTCCTCGTAAAACGCAAACCTTCTTGATAAAAGTTCAATGCTGAATTCCTTGGACATTAAAGAGAATCCACTATCGCTAATATCCCTTATGTCTTCCCTTTGATTAGATGCCAAAAGGTATGGCTTGTTCTTTTCTATGTATGATATTTCTTTATCAGTAAACGCCCTCTTGCTTCCGTTAAGATTCTTAATCTCATTCGGAGTTAGGTCGCCAGATAAGGATTCCGCCGCCTTTTCTGTATTAATTATCCTGAGCTTTGGTATTTTCAAGGTATTCTCCCTTCGCCTCTAAGATGAGTCCATCCTTAGCGCAGAAGTTTTGCATCCAGTCCAGGAAGAATGTCATCTCCCCAACAGTCCAGTTAGCAGAACTTGTAACCTCTGCCTTTTCCCCTCCCTCTGGGTTCTTGATAAACCTCAGAAGAAACTTTTCCTTAGTGTCGCTGTAACACTTAGTTTTAAGCCACCGATTCATGCCCTCATACATGGCCTCATCAATGTCTTCTGTCTTCCAGTTATGCTTTGCAGCCTCCCTTGTCCAAATCGCTTTAAGAGCTTTCTGAGACAGGGAGGAGAGGGTGAAGTCCTCCACCTTCATCCCCCCGTCAGAGTAGGCTATGTTAGCAAAACCAGTCTTCTTGATTAGCTTGTCAATGTCCCTAAAGATTTTCTTCAAATCTGAAAGGTCATTAGCTACCGCAGATACTGGCATAAATCCTCCGGCTTATATCCCATTGCATCACAAACAGCAAAGAACGTGGAACACTTCATATCCTTCCTATTCAACATAGCGTTGTAGTTAGAGGAAGCCATCCCAATTTCCTTGGCAATTTTGTATTGTGAGACTCCAGAAGATTCATGGAGCCTCCTTAACACATTCCCAAAATGATCTACCACGGCACATCCTCAAAGCTGGCAGTGGGTTCAGGAGCTTTGGCCTTAGCTTGCTTCTTCTCAAAAGAGAAACTAAGCACTGGCCTTTTAGGATTGCCTGAAATGTCGTTCTTCCAGGCACTCACTAGATAGTCAGTCCCATCTATGTTGCACTCGCCCTTCAGTGTGGGTGCTTTAGGGTTATCAGTTTCGTTCTTCCAAACTGCACCCCTGTTAGTGTTATCGTATTCCATTATTCCTCCGAATATTTATTGACTAAATTTTCAATTTCATCCACTACCTTTCTTAGAGTTTCATCAAGACAAGATATAAAATCCTCATCTCTCTCCACTCTAACTATCAGGGGCTTCATGTCTGGATGGTATGCCATAAAGTCCCACCACTTCCTGCCAGTAATGTACATACAGCCTTGTACCTGCTGAAAGTATTTACTGGGCAACCTGCCACCCCTTAAATAAGATACCATAGTACCTCCCAAGGGTGACTTGATTTCTAAGCCTCCATCGTCACCAATCAGACCATCTGGGCTTGCACCAGCTTGATAATCATCGTGAAGACAAAAGCCCACTTCCTGAACTTGGTTCCCAGTCTCTAGTATGTACCTATCTCTAGCGTAGGGTTCCAGATCAGTGCCACGTTGCATGGCGTCAGTTACCTTTACATAGGTGGATTCACCTGTAATGGATTCTGCTACTAGCGCATCAACATAAGCCTTAGCCTGGGTTGACGGTGTTCCTTTTGTTGTAAGAATCTTGGAGAAGTTGGAGGCAGACGGTACTCCAAGTCTAGCCTTTAACCACTCCTCACTACCTTGTTCGCATTCAATTAGTCTCATTCACTCTGCTCCAGTTGTTGCAGTGCTGCCAAGATTTCGCTAAGAGCTTCCCCGTATTCGGCGCACATGTGATACCTGTCAGCCTGCACCACTTTTAATGCCTCGGTAGCCTCTGTTGCCGCCCAACTACTGATAGCCACACCATCCTGCTTGGGGGTGTCAGACTCCTCAATTTTGATTATCGTCTCGCTGTCAGAAAACCCGACGACTTTTTCTCCGTCAAGGATAAACTCTAAAGCCTTGCGGAGATTTCCGTTGAACTCTTTGTCCAGAGCCTCCCGGTCTATCATGTTAGGCAGTACAACTTCTACCGTCACTTTGAACGAAATGCTCATTCACTCTGCTCCCTCTACTCTTCCCAATTAATCTTAGTGTGTTTCCCAATAACCACGCAGATCCCATCTTTAGCGGTAGTGAGGTCATCAATCCTGACACTTTCAAGGTTATCTGGCAATACAAGCTCTTCCCCGTTGAAGTCACAACACTGAATGTACATGTCCACACGGGTGTTTTTAAGCCTCTTGGGGAAGCTAACACCAGTCAGGTCAGCATACGCTATCTCTATGTAAACGGGTGTATCCCCCATAACCACAAATTCTATTGGTAGGCCTTTCTGGTGGTCCCTTACAGCCTTTCTAATCTTTGCTGCTCTGGTTTTGCGTCGCTCCGAAAAGTACCGATCGAGTTCGCCGTGCTTACAAAAATAACCCCTTCCCCAGTGCTTAAAGCATTGTGCTGGGGTGAAATTACGACGACATCCCATGTCATATGTAGCGTTGGGGTTTGCATACAACACGTAGCCACGGTCATCGACCAACAGTGGGACTGGACGTTTTATCTGTTTCTTTTTCATCTACTCTGCTCCTGTTGTTGTAGTGCTTGCTCAATAACTTCACGCAGAAACTGAGACTTACCCAGTCCAATACCCGCCATCACCGCCACCGTCTCACCTGCATTCCTCTCTGGCGTATCATTCTCGATCTCGCGTTTAAGCTTATACTCAACATCACGAAGTGCTGCTTGAAATTGTTTCTCTGTATCACTCATTTCTTACTCCTCGGTTTCTTCACAATCTTCATAGTCTCTCCAGTAGCTGGTGTTACGTCTAAGACTATTCCGCAGTGTTCTACGATTAAGTCGATAGCTTTCTGTAGACTAACGTCCTCGTGGGTTTTACATCTAACTTCGTAGTACTCATCGAAGTCCCACCAACAAGCAGCTCCAACTACCGAACACGCGTAGTACCGAGGACGAGCGCAGAGAGGCGTTTGACGCGAGGATACTGGTTCTTTTAGCGGTAGTCTAACTGTACGAGACGTCAGTATTTCTCTACATCTATCGGAGAGCCTTTCGAAATTTACTGGCGCTTGTTGGCCTATTTCTAGTTTCATAAGCCACATAAAAGAAAAAACTACCCATAAAACCGACGCGATTAGATATATATCGTTCATAGCTCCTCCTGATCTTGACAACAAAACAGTATCACTGTCGTCGCTATATAAGACATCATAAAAACTCTGTCTAAATCACTCATCACTCTACTCCTGTTGTTTCAGCGTCCCATAGCCCTCTCGCCATCATCATCATCATAGGCCCGCAGTCCACAGATGGATTGAAGCCCATAACGTCTGGCGTATGTAATCGCAGCAGCGCCTTCCTGGGGCTTAGGGCTAGCTATGGGTAAAGTGTAGGACTCTTGTATCCACTCACCTGAGTCGTGCATCAGGATAGTGGTAACGCCCACTCCCCTCTCAGTAGACACTGGGTGCTGTGAAAAGCACAGATTGTTATTGGTTAAGATTGGCGTAACACAATCAATTATTGACTCAATGTTCGCGTACTTTGACTTAAAGAATGGGTTAGCTTGGTCTTTCTTGACAGCCTCCATCTCACTCTGTGCCTTTCTAAATGCTGGTGCAAAATGCTTTAGTGATTCGCTAGTTTTCATATCTCCTCCTAAATGGATCTGGTAATACTCTCTCTGGCCCCTCGTGAATTTTGGGAACCTTGAATCTATTTCTAACGGGGTTGTCCACCATTGGCCTACCCCTTGGGGTCTTTAGCTTGACCCCGTTGTTAAACAATATAGTCCTGACGCTATTTGGGCTTAACCCTAGATCAGCAGCTATGTCAGTACCCTTCATGCCTTTCTCTGCCATAGATATAATCTTTGGGTACAAATCTCTATGCCCCCTCTTAGCCATGACTCATCTCCGACATTCTCTGCTCTTCCGCATATTCCTTCGCGTAGTCATCCTGCCACTTTTCCAAAAGCCCCTCACAAGCCATATTGTCCAACTCGTAGGCTAAATATGAAACCATTCCCTTCCTGATCATTGCGAAGAAGCTAATGCCAGCCATCCAGTCACCATAGACTGCCTTGGTTAGCAGTATCTGAGCCTCTTCTCGGCTTTTGATGTGATGGCTCATGACCTCATCAAGGAAACTCTCATCGTCCTGGCTGAGTATATGTAGTTCTTCCTCAACATCTTTGTTCTTAATGTTCGCGTAACCGCATGAATCAATGACGTAGTCACTAATGTTTGTTTCAACGTAATATTCTAATCTGCTCATGGTTTCCTCCTTTGGAGTGTGAATTATTATCTCTAACACTATTCTTGTCAACAATTAAAACTGAATTTGGTTAATTATTTTCTCTTCAGTGTTTTCTTCTTCATTATCAAACACTTGGTCTATCTTATAGTCCATTGCCTTACCTTCCCTGGATACAAATTGAAGACTTTGATGGTGATAAAGTCCGACTTTTCCCTCCCATCTCCCATGCCTTTGCTTGGCTATGATAAGTAGCTGATCGAAGTTTTTGTCAAAATAATCCTGCTCTTTTTCATCCAATTGACCAAGTTCTTTTAGTGACTCCCGCTTCTTGTTGGCCCAGCAGATAACTAGGTTATCCACTAGATCAACCAAGGCGCTTGAACCTTTAACATCAAACTTCGTAGGGATATATTCCTCTCCGGCGCTCTGCGGTTTTCTAACGTGGGAGACTAGGTGAATGTGAGTATTTAAGTGCTTTGCAGACCAAGCCAGTCGGTTGATAATGTCTGCCTCGCCTTCGCGGTTCTCAACTCCGATCCCACACTTGGCCAGGGAGTCAATCATTATGTGGTCACACTCTAAAATTTGGCCGCAATAATTAACAAAGCCCAATATCTTTTCGGTTTTAACTGAGTCAAGTTGGTCATAGATAACAAGATATTCATTAGCTAAGTCCATGAAAGTATTAATAAATTCCTGACTTGGCTGGCCTGCTGTCAATCCTGCTGCTTGTTGGCACATCCTCCAAAGGGTTTCCTCTGGCTTCATCTCAAGGGAAGCAATCGCAATCTTTTTACCCTGGCACATTAAAGATAGGGCGACTTGGCCTAGCACCATTGACTTCTTATGCCCGTTCATGCCAGCCCACAGTGTGATCTCGCCAGCCCTTAGCTTGAAATGCTGACTGACCTTAGACCATGGCAAAAGGTCGCCGGACAGTTCAAGGTTCTTTGCCCTCTCGTGTATCTGCTCCCTCCAATACCCGGCATGGTGTATCTCTTGGGCCTCGGCTTCCCCGATTATGGTTATGTAGTCTCTAAAATCTACGTTATGGGGTATGTTCAAATTATTATCTCCCTTGGCTTAAACTCTTTATCTTCTTTGCGGTTCCTTTTCCAAGTCCGTACTGCTGCCTTCCAGTCTTTCATTGGGCCAGTGCTTAGCTTCCATCCTCTCGCCTGGTAATAATCGCAAAAATAATCACCATCAAGAGAGAAGCCTATATGCTTTGCATATTCCTCAACTTCACTAGGTTTTGGCCTTATAAACTTAGTTATTTGTTTATGGTTATTAGTTCTTAGTTTATGGTTAGCTTTCGATCCGGTTATTTCTGGGTTAGCTAAATTAACCGGCTGGGTTTTAGAGTCCCTATTTTTGGGCCTCCCTCCCTTCTTTCCATTAGCTCTCGCTGTATCTGCTTTCTTGTGATACTCAGCAATCTCTATGTCTGCCCTATGATTATGGTAGCCGTCTGCTTCTAGGGTAAAGAAGTCTGCCAGGATCTCTTTAACGGTATCCTCATGCCCTCTTAGTCTCATTCGCTTTATTACTGGGCTAAGGTCTTTCGGGAGGGGCTTTTCGGTGTCGTAGTAATAATTCAACAGGCGAAAGTAAACGCACTCCTCCTCAATGGTGAGATGGGAAGTGTGCAAAGCCCACGTAGGTATATTCAGAGAATAGTAATGCATAGTCTCTCCAGATAATCTCTCCAAATAGAATGCGCCAGCAGGGAGAGAGTGCTGCGTTCACTCAGGGATCAATCTGAGCTAGGCGCAAGCACATAATATCAAGTGTTATGTTTAATAACTAGCTAACTCTACATAATTACCCCTTGGCGAGTCGCCAGACCCCTAATAACTACATACAAAGGGACACACATTGAACACCTAGAGTCCAAGGGTTCTAAGCTTTGCCTGGATTAGGGCTTGCTTATCTGCTTCATTTAACCGCTCACCCTTGTCACGTTTGACCTGAGCGATTTTAACGATCATCTCGTCAATGGCCTTTTGATCCTGATTGGATCGCCACAATGGCCGGTAGCGATTATCTGAATCATCTGGGTACAGTGCCGACCAGTCTAGCCCTATGCTTTCCAGCACATCTAATGCCCCGCATCCCCCGTGACAATGAATCAGCACGCGGTTCCCGCCTTCTATCTCGGTTACTGATAGACTCGGCGTCCCGTCATCATGCGCTGGACAGCGAGCAATCCATTTACTGCTGCCAGTTTTTCTGACCATCTCCAACCTTTCAAGAATTGTCTCTGCTTTATTCACCTAAAATCCCCCAAAATGTCCCGCGTGGAAGGGTTCTAAGCACTAAAGCTTTAGTATTACCCTTCGGCGTGGTGATTATATGCCTCTCAGAGCCTCCTAACCGTACACAGGAGCGATTTTCTGAGTGTACCCCTACCCTATGTATATCAAATGCGCTTTCGCCTGAAAAAGCCTCTCCACAAGTCGGGCACCTGCATATTCTGCCTCCAGGTTTAAGCTTGTAATTAGTTGTTGGCATGATTACCCCTTAAATATTGCATAAGACTAACAACGTGAATCCGACCATAATCAAACAGGATAATATGGCGCAAACAGTCTCTGATAATTGCTCTATTTGTTTATCATTCATCGTTTATCACCTTTTCGGCCAGTATTTGTTCGGCTATTTGCTTCAATTGCTTGCGCTTCCAGGCTGCTGCTGCTGCGCCTCGCACAATGCCTGTTTGGATTTCGCGGGGATAACTTAATATCTCGCCAAAGCATTCATCCACTTGCCGACTGTCAAAGTAAACAGACATGTACTGGCTACTCCCGGTCGCGCAAAACTCTACGTCTACAGTCTTTCCAAGTGCTTCAAATGATAAATTCATGATATAATTTCCTTTCCTTTGTGGATTTGCCCCCTTAATGGGGGCGCTCTTTTTACAATTTATTCTCTGCTTCAGCTAATTCGTTCAATAGCTGGTAGGCTATATTTTCATCATCTGGCACTTCCATGCCTGGATGAAATACTTGGCCTAATGCTGATATCGCAGCATAGCCTTTTGAGGATTGCCCGCCATGCCATTCTGCATAGTGCCAATAAGCACCAACTATTAAATCATCAAGGCCAAAAAATCCTCCCTCGCCAATACCCCAAGTGCTTTCATCTGTATCCGAATCACATAGCACATTGGCCAGTCTGATTAGGGTATCCGTTATTCGGTTATAGTTCATGGTGCCGTTGATAGTGCCAATGTTATGGTGCGCGATGTTATATAGACTCTCTATTGCATTCATGGTTATCCCCTTGCTATTAGATTATTAAGCTGGTTGTAGGTTTTAGGCGTAAAGAAAAAGTTTGGTTTGTCCATGGAAGCTAGTCGTTTTGCTACGCTTCCCCCCTTGCACTTGAGCGCGCCTAATCCTTTCCGGTCTAGGAATCTTAAATCTGTCTGGTCGAAGTCTAATAGATTTTTAGGTATAGGAAATTCGCCTTTTCGTTCGGCAGTATTAAACGCAATTGCTACTCTGTGGCCATCTTTAATAGCGCGGCCTGTTATTTCAATAGATTTACGACTAAAAGCCGAACCGCTATAGGTTAAATCGTAATTACTTGGTCGATTATTAGTTAATCGGCGATAAACTTTGGTGTAGTCGTAAAATCTAACATGCGGCATTGTTTCGATAAATTTTGAGAAGTCTATATCGCTGGTTCCGTTTAACCTAATAGCCAATTGCTCGCCATGTTTGCGGTATAGGCTGCTAATTTCCTTGCGCAGCATAGAATAGAATCGGTCGCTATCGAGTAGATAAATTAGTGTGCGCCTGGTTGCCGCTCTTTGTCCGGTCGTCATCCCTAGTTGGCCGCTAGATATAAGGCAGTCTTTAAGGCATCCTCCTACCTTAGCCCCAGCGCATAGCGTTTTGATTGCTATTTTATCTGCTGGTTGTAGGTATAGGATAGACGTATAGAATCCTTCCTTTTCGCCTTTTTCTACTTTCAAGCTACTACCTAAAAGCTTGTTAGACGAATTTATATAATCTAGATTGTCTAATGCCCATTGCCTGGCGATATCGTTAATTTCTTTGCTTGTTTCAATCTGCCTTACTGTGATCATTGTTTTACCCTTTAATTGGTTTCCACAGACGCCCGAAGGCGTTTCGGCCAGGCACCAGCTGGCGCTCTTCAGTGTGGATCATTTGCGCCTCACGAGTTTAACCACTCGTCATAGGTTTTTAGAGGCTTGCCTGTGATGATGCAATTGCCTTCACCATCATCTGCGCAAGATAAATAGATTTGATACTCCGAATCATTGGATCCTCTTGCCTGTGTCTGCCAATCAGCTTTGACAGTTTGTACAGCTTTGTTATCGTGGGTAAGTGTTGACATTGTGTTTCTCCGTTTGCGTTGTTGATAGTTAGTTAATGCTTATCACTAAGCAGTGATATAGATACTATTATATATAATAGCTATTGTCTAAGATTATTTTCACTTTTTTTGATAGGGTATATACAGGGTACTGATAGGGTATTGAATTGCTATTGGCAGTGCTATTGGTTGGACTATTGGCGTGTGTATTGGTTGCCATACAAACCCTCACACCAACACTGTTAATCCA
>Ga0070750_10000255_pt1 | contig 29300 bp, 36 predicted proteins | sample VirMetDEL_Nov_24_FD_77013 | JGI IMG/M metagenome (GOLD analysis project Ga0070750, IMG submission 77013) | Aqueous microbial communities from the Delaware River and Bay under freshwater to marine salinity gradient to study organic matter... | ecosystem: Environmental > Aquatic > Marine >...
AAAGATATAGGTGTAGAGGTAGTAGATGTACACCAAGAAGATTGGGATTTATGGACATACTATAACCTATATGGGTTTAAATGGAAAGGTCTTATAGAAAGCGATTGTGATGTAGAGGTTCTTTTAGATGCAGATACTTTGTTTTTAGATAACCTGGATGACCTTATAGATAAACTTGAAGACCACAAACTTATAGTTGTTCCAGAATATGTTTTAACACATAGAGCAGGAAACCTTTTCAATATAGGTCTTATGGTCATAGGAAAACAAGGTAAATCCCTGTTGCAGAGAAGTGTTGAAAGGATGCTTGAACAACCATATAGGGAAGGTAAAGTTCCTAACACAGAGATGTTCTCTCTATGTGATATAGTACAAGAAGATAACGTAGATGTCTTAGAGCTTGATTTTATGCAGTATATGCATCTATGGGAGAATCATAACATACCAAAAACATTATCTGTTAAAGATGGTAAGTTTATAGTAAACAACCCAGACGGTACAAGGGTAAGATTTTACCATTTTACAACACATATAGATCCTTACCAAGGAAGTAAAGTATTAAGATTTTCTTACGATAAGGTAAAAGCAAATAGAATGTGGTTAAAAAGATTTAACAATCCTATGGGGTTAATTTATAACCATCTTGATATAAACGAAGATTTTAAAACAATAAAAGAAACACAAGAGTCATGGCAGATAAAATAAGATACGCACAAATAGACCCAAACGGATTATGTAACGCCGGTTGTTGGTTCTGTCCTGTTGCCTATCACGGTAACCCTACAGAGGGTGTTAATCAAATGACACCTCAAGAGTTTAGAAACATAATACAACAAATACACGATAACAAAGGAGGTATAGTATCTCCAGCTTTTAATGGTATCTATACTTCACACTATAATGAAGCTTTAATATATGCTCATTTTGAAGAAATGTTAGAAACGTTAAGAGAGTTTAAACTGGGTATGGTTGTTTTAACAAACGGTACACCTTTAACTCCGGCTAAAACTGATATTATAAACAAATACCAAGATGTAGTATGGGGTGTATGTGTAAATGCTCCTATCTGGACAGATGCTGAATTATTTGAAAAGAGAGTTAACATGAGAAAAGAACTCTTTTATAAACTTAAAGAAAACGTACAGTATGCTGCTGATAACCTTATAAACAAAAACCTATTATCTGTTCAAGTTAACGGACATGATAGACAATCAGGTGCTTTAAAAGGTCCTAAGTTTCCAGATATATCACCTACCGAACTTGACGAACAGGTAGCAGAAGCAAAGAGATTATTTCCTAACGTAAATGTATTTAAACAACCACACCTTATCGATAGGGTAGGTTTAATAGACGAATATATCTCATCTTCTCCTTTTATACAAAAAGATAAAAAGGTGATAGGATGTCAAGGTAAAAGAGATACAGAATGGTTACATATAAATGCTAACTCAGAACTTTTCTTATGCTGTAACGATTACCATATGGAACACAAATACGGTAACCTAAAAGAAAACAAGTTAGAAGACTTATGGATGAACGATAAGCATAAACAGGTGTTAGAACATGCCTGGGGAACAATATGTGCTCAATGTACATCTGCCATCTGGGAAAAATAGTATTATAAATGGTAACCAAACCATAAGGATAAAAGATATTTAATAATATGGCACAAAAGACATATACTCTTGACATAGATGTTAATGCTCCTTCGATAGGTCAGTTAGAATCTCAGTTAGAACAAGTAAATGCTGAGTTAAAGAACCTTGATCGAAATAGTGATGCTTTTAAACAAGCTGCTAAGGATGCCCAAGCATTAAATGCTCAGTTAGAGAAAACAAATAATGAAATAGCAGGTTTAAAGCTTGAAGATAAACTACAGGCTGCCGATGGTGCTATCAAAGTATTAGGTGGTTCTCTATCTTCTGTAGTAGGTACATTAGGAGTATTAGGGGTAGAATCAGAAGTATTTGGTGAATTTGAAGAGAAAGCAGCATCAGCCATTGCCGTAGGTATGGGTATTAAAGATGTATCAGAAGGATTCGGTCAGTTTACTACTGTCATGAAAAAGTCTGGTATTGCTGCTAAATTATTTGGTAATACAACCAAAACAGCTTTAATTGCCACAGGTGTAGGAGCATTTGTTGTTGCTTTAGGTACTATTGTTGCTTATTGGGATGATATTGTTAAAGGAGTTAAAAAAGCTGCTAATAGTTTTCCTCTTGTAGGTAAGGCTATCGAAACTATTAAAGAACAATTTAATAACTTAGTAGATGCGTTTAGACCTGTATTAGAGTTTTTAGGTATTCTTCCAGACGAAGCAGAAAGAGCTGCCATAGCTGTAGTAAAAGCTAATACTGTAATACTCGAAGAAGGTGAAAGAGAGTTAGCATTAGCTCAAGCAAGAAAAGCATCTGCTGAAGAGTTATTTAAAATAAGAGAAAAATTAGCCAAAGCAGAATTAGAAAGATTAAAAGCTGACGGTGCTGAACAAGAAGAAATATATAAAGCTGAAACAGAATTACTTGCCTTACAAGAAGCAGAAAGAACAAGGATAAAAGAAGAAGAAGAAGCTAAAAGACAAGAAGCTGCTTTAAAAGCAAGACAAGAAGAAATAGCTGGGTTTGAAAAAACTGCTGAGGTACTTGAAAAAGGTATTAAGGTTACCGGTGTATTAACTGGTGCTAAGTTAGGTTTAAAGTCTGCTGAAGATCAGTTAAAAGAAAGTGTTAAAGGTGTAACAGTTACTCTTACCGATGAACAACAAGCTTATATAGATAATAAAAAAGCTATAGAAGCTAAAATTGCAAAACAGGAAAGAGAAAGAGAAGGATTAGCTGCTACCGGACAAGCATTAGGAGAGTTAGGTTCAGTATTAAATCAAGAGTCTGCTGCAGCTAAAGCATTAGCTATTTCATCGGCATTAATAAATACTTATCTCGGTGTTACAGAAGTACTTAGACAGAAATCTACCTTACCTTCACCATTTGACGTTATTGTAAAAGTAGCAAACGTAGCTACAATATTAGCATCAGGATTAAGTGCTGTTAAAAATATTAAAGCTACTCCATTAAAAGGTGGTGGTGGTGGAGGTTCTATGGGATCACCAAGAGGAGCTGCAACAAGTGCTGCTGCACCACAACAGGTACCAAGATTTGATGCTCCACAAACATTAACAGCAACACCAACAGTTAAAGCATATGTATTATCAGGAGATGTAAGATCAACTCAAGAAGCAGATGCAAAACTAAATGCAAGAAGAACACTTGCATAATAAAATAAACAAGTATGAAAATAATAGAATTAAAAATCGACGAATTAGATGACTTAACCGGGTTTGAAGCTGTAGCTTTAGTAGGACAGCCTGCCCATGAAGCACCTTTCTATGCTTTTAACGAAGGTGATGCTTTAGATCTAATACAGTTCGAATTAATAAAAAATGCCGTACAAGAATTATTTGTTGATAGACTTCCTGGTGAATCTCAAGATGATTATGTAGCAAGATGCATTCCAGTACTGATAGATGAAGGATATGACCAAGATCAAGCTACTGCTATATGTTATGCCAGTCTTTCAAAAGAACGTCTCTCTCAAGAGTTTTCTTACTTTAATGACCTACCATCTAACGTACAGGATAACCTCTTGGAGACGTTAGCAAATAAAGGGATAAAAAGGGATACGCTTGAGTCTCAAGGGTATATCTTACTGGAAGAAGAAGATTTCATAAAAGATAAAGAAAAATTTAATTTATTACCTACTGCTGCAAGTGCTGATCCTAAAGGAAGTACTGCTGACATGAAAGGTAAATTTAAAATACTATATCAGTATAGAGGACCAAAAGACGAAAAGAATAGAGATTTCTGTAGAAGACTTTTAGATTTAGATTTACTATTCAGAAAAGAAGATATAGATCAGATGTCTTTAATAGGAGTTAACAGTGATTTTGCTGCTGCAGGTGCTTCTACTTACGATATTTTACAGTTTAAAGGCGGTATTCACTGTAGACACATATGGAAAAAGGTGTATACTTACCAAAAACAAGAGATGTCATCTCAAAAAACTTACAAACACAAGTTTGCAACTGATGGAGACAATCAGTTAATAGTGGGTCCTCTACTAATACCAGACAAACTTATATTTAGAATGGATGAAAACGGAGATCCTTACTTCGTTTACTTTTCCAAGGACACCGTTACACAGATAGCCAATAAAATGATGAGATCTAAACTGTTAGATCAAGTAAACTTAGAGCATAACCCAGAAGATAAAGTAGATGGGTATATGGTTGAAAGCTGGATTATAACAGATACTAAAAACGATAAGTCTAATGCTTATGGATTTAACTACCCAGAAGGAACTTGGATGGGAATGTATAAAATAGATAATTTATCAGATTGGAAAAAAGTAAAAGACGGGCAGGTAACTGGTTTTTCTATAGAAGGTTATTTTGCAGATAAACTTATACAAGCTTAATAATGGACATAGAAACACTCAAACTAAACATACTAAATATCTTTGCTTTATCTGTTCAGATGATGAATGTAGAAAGAGTAATTGCTATCGGTGTAGGAGTTACTGCACTTACTTACAATTTAATGAAGATTTACTCTTGGTTGAAAGCTAACGGTAAAATATAAATGGCAAAAGTTATTGCATTTATCCACAGAGATAAACCTAAAAAAAATAGACCAGGAATACACTCTAAGTCTAAATCCTCAAAGTTAAAATCAAGCAAAAACTATCTTAAACGTTACAGAGGTCAAGGTAGATAAAAAGAAAAGGGCCGTAATTAAACGACCCTCAACTCAATGAAAAAAAGTATAACCCGGGTAGGCGTATCGTAGCGTGTTGTGAACTTACCTACCCATCTTACATAACCAAAAGATAAGAACCTCTTTTCATTTATACAACTATCTTTTTAATTTATCCCAAGTACAGTAGTAGTAACCGTATTGATCTTCACTATCATACTGTATGGTAAAACCATTCTTAATATAGAAAGGAAATAACTCTGGTTTAATCCAAGCTGATATACTAACATAACCATCTTTAAGTATATCGATCATTTTACTTCCTAATCCTGTTCTTTTTTCATTTACTACAAATCTTGATAAGTGGACATGATTATCTTCTTGTCTTTCTCTTATCCACATCCATCCTTTGTCTTTGTAGTTAATTACTGCACAGTTATCCATTCTGTCATAACCGTTTTGACTCCAATATAAATTGGCATCGTTGAAATATTGTAATGTTTCTGTCTTCATGATTATTATTGTTTTAAAGTGTTGTAAAATTGTTTTACTCTGTCTTGTACACTACCAGTTAAAGTAATAACAGGTAAGTTGTAAGTTTTTATATAGTATTCAAATAACTCCACTATTTCATTTCTAAATTTTTCATTATTACTTCTTATACCGTCATCTTCAATTGGTAATTCGTTCGGAAGATAGAAAATATGATCGTAAGAAAAAATTATTTGCTGTAAAACTTTAGTAGAGTAATCCATTACCCATTCATCGATTTTACCATTTTTGTATAACCAGTGGGTATAGCAAACAGCATCAATGATACATCTATCAGATACGAATTTAGGTTGAATGATATTACTAACATGAACGTTTATAGTTAGAAGCTGAGTGAGGTTGTCACCATTTTCGTTGATGACAATACCTCTCTCTTTTATGCTTCTTGTTAGCTCATCATTGAACACATATCCAGATAACACCCCATCCCTAAGTTCATCTTTCTTAATAGCGTTAAGTAAAGTTGACTTACCAGTAGATTGTGCTCCAGTGATAGCTATTTTCATATTAAGCTACCTTTTGGTTGTAAAGCTGATAAATAATAGCGTTGATTTTCTTAAACTGTCCAACAGTACCATCATCTACACTACACATCTGATCAATAAATGCTACATCTTCTTGTGGTAGGTTAAGAGTTTGTTTAGCTTTTGTTAACCTTGTAGCCATTTCATTGGTGATTGGTTGCCATTTAGTTTGCCCACTGTGTTCAAACTTCATGTAAGGATTTTCTTCAAACCAATCTTTGTTAAGTAGTGATTGTTTACCTCTAATGTTTAACTCAGTCTTGTGTAAAGAGTTAGCTTTAACCATACTGTTAGCAATTGATGCAAAAGAATCAGCATAAGACCAGTTGTTAAAGTCGTCGGTTTTGTTTAACGAATCGGTAAGTTGTTCGATTACGTAAGTTAAATTACCAATTTGTGTAGAAAGGTTGGCAATTTGTTCATTTGTTTTACTCATTTTATTATTACTTCAGTATTATCTCCCTGTCGCCGGTTTGTTAAACTTATATATATAAATACAATGTAAGAACCTTTTCTTTAACTTCCAACTAATTAATCATTTTTTTTGTTTTCATTAGTATCTTTTATAAGACTTTGTATTTCGTCAAAGATCTTGTTAAGTCTTTGTTCAAATTCTTCCCAAGTTAAATTGTTATCTTTCATATCTTACTTTATGTATTATAATAATAATTAGTCACAGGATCCACAAAAATGAAAAAAAAATTTATTTTTTTGTTTAAAAGTTGGTACTCTGAGAAAAAGTTACTATATTAAGGTATAATAATAATAAAATAATTAAGGTTATGATAAACATTAGTAAACAAATTAGTTCAGAGAAATCATTCAAAACTATTAACAACAACTATCAGTATGCTGATATGTACGGTAAGTTATTAGGAAAGAGAAAAACTAAAGATTCAGTATTTTTAGTGGGTGATAGAAGTGTTTTAGTTCTTTCTGATAATACTGAAATTACTACGTCTCAGTATTCACAAAAGTTTATGACACAAGCAGAAAAAAAGTTTTGGGGTATAGTTGATGAGAAACTTACCTATCAAGAAGCAAAAGAGTTGTATCGTATGTTTTCACAACGTATGATTAAAGAAGATCTTCCGTGGGATGTTATGCTTAAGGTAGGAGCTGATATCAGAGGATTGGAAAAGTATATGACAGAAATAACAAAGTAAAAAAAAATTACACTGTATCATAGGTTTTTGGGTAAACCGTGATAATTATAATAAAGGAAGTGAGAGTCCTGTATAGTATTTTTAGAAGCCTCTTATAAGTGTCCGTCTCTCACCGGCCTTGTAAGGGGTTTCATTTTTAAACATAATAACATGGTAAATAATAAAGAAAAAAAATGGTCGTTAATTAAAAAAGAATGGATTGAAAACAAATCCTTAAACGACGAACAACTTGGAATGCTTATTCGTGCTTTAGTATGCTCAAGCATGCCTAAGGATGCTTACGTTAGTGGTATGTATGCTATAGCATTAGATGAGTATGCTCGAGTAAACAAGTTTAACCTTGAGCAAGCTCAAGCACGTAAAGAAAAAGCTAAAAAAGCAGCAGAAAGTAGATGGAATAGTATGCCTAAGCATGCTCAAGCATCCTCAAGTATGCTAAACGATGCCATTATAGATATAGATATAGATATAGATAAAGGTATAGATATAGATAAAGAGATAGTTATAGATAGAGTTAAAGAGTTTGATAAAATATTTGAATAAGATGAGAAAGATAGTATACTTGTTAATAAGCTTTATAGTATTATTAACCTCTTGTTCTAAGCAAGAAGATATTTGCGGTGTAATTCTTGGTGGTTACAGTGAATGGAACGATTACTACCTTGAGTACAATTATTACTTCAGACTGGATGTAGATAATAAAGCTCAGGTTGATGAGTTAACATTTAACTCTTTCTCTGTAGGAGATTATATATGTTTAGATTATTAAGATATGGAAGTAAGTAAACAAATCCTTCAGAAAGTACAATCATTAGGTGATGTAGTTTTTTACTTATACGAGATTGTAGGTAAGAAAGTAGGTGTAACTATGAACTTCTCTCAGAGACAGCATTTTCAGAGAGATAAAGGAGAAATGATTATCCTTGGTGAATATACAGACATCTTTACCGTAAGTGATATCGAACGAGAGTTACAAGCAGAGAAAGGATATCACGTTGATAAAGACCCATACTGGTATACAGTCTTAGTACAAAACCCTAAAAGCTGTACAAAAGAGGCTATAGCCAAGCAAGTAGCTAATAATGACTACAGAAAAGCTTCTATAGGTACAACCAGAAAGTTTTCACAAGAACAGGTGATATGTATAAGAGAGGAGTATAAACAAAACAAAACTCTATCAGCTAACGATCTGGCAAAAAGGTATAACGTTTCTTTATATACTATGACAAGTTTGATAGAGGGTAGAAAATATTCAGAGATACCTGGAAGTGTAAAAATAAGAAGAACAATTTCTTTGACATGTCCACATTGTGGTAAAACTATATCTGGATCTGGTTCAGGAAACTTTTATAGGTGGCATGGAAATAACTGTAAAAACAAATAACATGGAAACAAAAATATGTACAAAGTGTGGTAAAAACTTACCCATAACAGAATACTATACAATAAAAAGTAAGTATGCAAAAACGTATACATACAATTACTGTCGCAAATGCCATTATGAAAAGATGACTAAACATACGGCTCACAAATGGAGAAAGGATAATCCTAAACGTTGGAGTAAGGATGTTCAAAAAGCTCAACAGGCAATGTTTGGTAGAGACCGTAAAGGAGTGTATCTGCTTGTAACTACTAAAGGTTTATATGTAGGTAGTACCGATAAGTATGAACACAGAATAAAACAGCATAGAAACAGTGATTTTAAGGGTAATATGAAACACAAAGGAGCATTTGTAATTTATGCTATTCTGTTAGAAGAGATAGATAGTAAAAGAAAGAGATTACAAAGAGAAAAGTATTGGATAGCAAAACTTAGACCAAGATTAAATATAGTTTACAACCCAGACTACCAGAAGACATACTTAGGAAGTTACGAAAAAAAGTAAAACTCTCGGTCTTAGTTACTCTACCTATTTATGAATATTAAGGCTATCACAAAGATAGTGTAATTATTTATTAACCTATTAATTTTTTCTTATGAACAAAGAGGAATTAAAAACATTGGTTAAAAAATACTTTAATTTGACGGAAAATATTACAACTGAAAATAACGAAGAAGTGAAAGAGCAATCTTTTACTGAAGCTACTCTTGCTGATGGAACCAAAATTACCAATATGGTAGATGGAGATTTCGAAGTAGGACAAACTTTACATGTTATTACAGAGTCTGGTGAACATGTGTTAGCTCCATCCGGGGAACATACCACAGAATCAGGTATTGTAATCACCGTTGATGGTGAAGGTATTATAACCGGTGTTCATCACCCAGACTCAGAAGGAGATGGTTCATTAGCAGAACAAGAAATGGCTGCTGAAGAAACAACTACTGAAGAGAATAAAACAGAACTGGCCGAAGAAGAAGTAATCGAAGAGGTTGCTATGGAGGACGGTGATGTAAAAGAAGCTATTATTGAGGCAATTGCTGAAGTAGTAGCACCAGAAATCGAAGCTATGAAAAAGAAAATGGCTGAGATTGAGGAAGCAATGAAAGAGCATATGAGTGCTCCAGCTGCCCAACCAACAAAAGAGTCTAAATTTGCTAAAGAAGGAAGTTCGTTAGATTTTTTATCTACTAACTACAACTTTAAAAAAGCACAATTAGACGCAATTTTAAATAAACGTAAATAACCTATAAAATTTAAACACTATGGCATTAAATGTCTCGGCTTTAAATGATTTCTCAAATGAGGTAGCTGGTAAAGTAGTACCAAGAATGGTATTCGAAGGATATACTACTTCTGTGCTTCCTATCCAAACTGGAATCAAATATCAAGAGCCACTTAACATTTTTGACACTACATTAGTAGTTCAAACTGGAGATTGCGTATCGACTCCTTCTGGGTCTTTCACTGCAACTCAAAAAACTATTACTGTTACCCAAAGAACTTCTTTCGATGGTCTTTGCTTGGATCAACTTAACCCTAAATACTTAGGTATCTCTGCTTTAGATGCGGGGAGTTATAATGAAACTTTCAAATTAGCTGAAGTTTACACATCTCAGATTGTAAATCAAATGAAGAAAGACGACGACCTTTGGTTGTGGAACTCTTCTAACCTTGGCGGTCTTACTTCTGTAGCTTCTGGATCTGTATTAGTTCCTGAAGGAACAGGATCATTTAATTCTACTACTGCATTAGACGTATTAGATGCTTATATCGCTGATATTCCTTCTGATATTGCCGACCGTGATGATTTGACAATTTGGATGTCAGTTTCTAACTTCCGTCAGTACATTGCTGCACTTCGTAAAACTAACAACTATTACGATGGTTCAGTAGATGGATCAAGAGCTGCTCAAGGTACTTTAATGTCTCAGTATCCTTTTGCTAACGTAAAAGTAGTAGGTACTCCTGGTATTACAGGTGGAAGAATCGTATTAATGCCTGATGCTTATGCTGTGGTAGGTACAGATTCTTTAGAAGATATCGACAACTTCCAGTTGTTCTACGATATCAACTCAGATCAGCTTAAACACCGTCTAAAACATAAGTTAGGTGTTGCTGTAGCTTTCCCTGAGTATATTCTTACAAATAACTTATAAGAAGCAATAATAAGGGCCGGCTTATTGGTCGGCCTTTTTTTTAACTAATTTAAAACATATAAAAAATGGCATGTAGTTTAACTTCAGGTATAAGTTTACAATGTAGAGATAATATTGGTGGTATTGACGCTATCTATATTTTATCTGGATCTGTAAGCTCTATTACCGATAGTGCAGGTGCTATTTCTGACATTAATGGATCTGGAACTTTCTTTAAATTGAATCTTCAGAGAGGTGTAGGTGATTATACCGAAACACCAACTCCATCGTTAGAAAATGGAACCGTGCATTATGTACAAACAATCAACGTGGCATTTCCAAAATTAGATGCTTCTTTAAGAAATCAAGTGAAAGTGCTTGCACAATCACCTGACTTGAAAATCGTAGTTCAGACCGCAAATGGTGCTGACGACAACGTAGGAAAATTCTTCTACGTAGGACGATATAGAGGAGCAACTCTAACAGGAGGTGCTGGAACTACTGGAGCTGCATTCTCGGATGCTAACCAGTACTCACTTACTTTTGAAGCAAACGGAGAACCTTACCCAGCAGAAGAAATCACCACATCAGGTGCTTTAACTGACGCTTTAACAGGTATCACTGTAGCATAAATTAACTTAGAAACAGGGGTTAGGTTTTAGGCTTAATCCCTTTTTCTTATATTATAAGTAATGATAAACTTCTACAGAAATAATCCTACTAATACGTTTGCAGTATACCCTGACTATACATCGTCATATTCTAATAGACCGGACGTTAGGTATACTTTTACTTTAGATCAGGATTATGATAGGAGTTTAACTACCTTTACCGGGTCTTTAATTAATACACCAACCAGAGTTAATCCAAGACTTGTATTTCAAGTAACAGGTTCAGCAATACCTGAATGGAGTGGTTTATATACGTTTACTTTACAAGAATCATTAAAAGTATCGTATAAGTGGGGACAAGCTCATTTTATTTGGAACGACTATCATGTTAGATGGTCAGAATTAAACAACGACATTAGTCAATCACTAATAGACTCAGATAGAGCTAAAGTATCTGGCAGTGATGCAATAAACTTTCAATCATATACAACTTCATCTACAGAATATATTTATGATAGTGGATCAACACCACCAGACAACATACAGTATACAGGTTCAGTACAAACTGGAGCTTACATAACATATCATTAAAATGGCAAATAAAACAAATACAAATAAGATGCACTTTGCTAAGCTTGAGAGGTTTGCTACACCTCTTTTGTCATATAAAGAAAAATCTGATGGTAAGTACGTTCGCAGTGGGAATGATAATAATTTTCCACAACATATAATCGAATTATATAACAGATCATCAATACATGCAGCAGCAGTAAATGCAATCGTAGAAGCAATTGTAGGAGAAGGACTTACTGCAAATCAAGAAACATTTTTAGATAAAGCCAATCATCATAACGAAACATGGAACGATATATTCAATAAAGCTGCTTTAGACTTTTATTTACATGGTTCATTTTCTTTGGAGATTATTTGGTCAAGAGACAGAAGTAAAATAGCAGAAGCATATCACATTGACTTCTCTACTATTAGAGCACAAGAAAAAGATCATAGAGGTCATATACCAGGATACTACATATCAGAAGAATGGAAAAAATACAGTGAAGTAGGAGAAGATGTTCATTACCTACCTGTATTTAACCCTATGTTAAAACAGGATCAACCTTCTCAAATATTTGTTAGTAAATCATATAGACCTGGACAACAATATTATCCGCTGCCTGTTTATATGGGAGCGTTAAAAGTAATTGAGTTAGATACAGCAGTAGATAGCTGGCATGTTTCTAACATCAATAACGGTCTGGCTCCTTCACTTGCCATAACAACATTTATGGGAGCATCAGTAGATGATGTAAGAGTAGTAGAAGAGTCTTTAAGAGCTAACTACGGAGGAACAGAAAATGCAGGATCACTTCTATACATGGATGTAGATAGTCCTGAAAATGCTCCTAAAATAGAACCAATACCACAGAATGGTGCAGATTCATATTATTCAGATTTAAATGATATGACTATTCAGAAAATACTAACTGCACACAGAATCACTTCACCAATGTTATTAGGTATTAAGACAGAGGGTCAACTTGGTGGAAGAGATGAAATGATAGATGCAATGTTATTATTCCAACATAACGTTGTTCAACCTTTACAGCAAGATATTCTTAGATCTTTTGAAACTATCTTAGAAGTTAACTATCCAGATATTGTTATTGGTGTAGATACCAAACAATTATTTGAGGACGGTACAACACAAGAAGAAGTAGTTACTTCAGTAGAAGTTACTGAACAAGAAGATGCTGATATAAACGAAGAAAACAACCCATTAATCTGATAGTATGACTACAACTTTTTTAATTAGTGAAAACGTACTTAGAACTTACACCGACATTAATAATAATCTGGATAGTGAGTTAATTAAGAATGCCATTAGAGAAAGTCAAGATATTTTACTTCAGTCTACTATTGGAACTAATCTGTATCAAAAAATTATTACCTTAGTAGATGACGGTACAATTATTGATGCTGGTAATAGTAATTACAAATATCTTCTTGACAATTATATTCAAGATTATTTAATATATGCAGCATATTATTATGCTTTAGACTCAATTTACTTAAGAAGCAGAAACAACGGACTATTACAACCAGACGGGGGAGAAAATAGCAATGCTGTAGACAGAACTCTTTATAACCAAAAGAGACAAGTAGTTCAAAATAAGATGGAATACTATAACGATATGTTAACTAAGTATTTAATCGAAGAACAAGACTTATTCCCTGAGTTAAATAACAGCGATAAATTATACGAAACCAGACCTGATTATAGTACTAAATACGGACAACCATTTGCTTTTAGACGTAATACAATGAATGCAGCATATGCAAATCAATACGGTATACCGGTATATGATAGTAACTATCCTCAGTTTCCTCAACCATACTTTGGATACGGTAGAACTTCAAATAAACCTAAATAAAAATACTAATGGGAGTAAATCTTACCAACTTATATATTGACGAAACATTTCAGAAACTTGTACAGATAGACGGCAATGCAATATCTGATGGTACAGGTTCTGCTATTACTTTCTTAGATGTAACTGCATCATATGCTCCATCTTCAGCTACAGCATCTTATGCCTTAGATAGCCAGAAGTTAGGAGGTAAAGATTCTTCTGAGTATCCTACAGTATCAGGTTCAAACACCTTTGTAGGTATAAACAACTTTAACGCAGGAACTGCTTTTAACAACGAAGTAAGTCAGTTTAGTGGAAACTTTGTAAACTACGTTGGTGGAAATATAGAAACATACGGAGGAAGAGTTGCTGGAGACACTATGGGTAAAACAGATGGTTCAACAGTCTTTACAGGATCTTTTCAAGGAACTATCGATTCAGCTTCTTATGCTACATCAGCCTCTCATGCTGAAAATGCTAACACATCCTCAAATGCTCGAAAAGTAGATATCAACGCACCTGTAGACTGGAAGTATATCGTAGGAACAGATGGAGATGTAGGTTTTCAAAAACTATACGGTAACCTTCCTCAAATTAACAACACAACAAATGCTATATCGGCATCTACCTTTATAGGAGCTTTACAGGGTAACGCTACATCAGCTACCGTAGCTTCTACAGCAACAACAGCTAACAAAGTATCTATACAATCTCCAGGTTTTGATTGGAGATATATAACAAGTGTAGATGGTTTAGGTACCCAGTTTGTATATGCTAACAGTCCACAGATAAACGACCAGTTAAATGCTATATCAGCATCATCGTTTACAGGTAGTTTACACGGTACAGCATCATATGCTTTAAACGCTAACGTAGATTCTGGATCATGGGATGGACAGTTTGAAGGAGATGCAGGTATAACCGGATCGTTAACCATACCTGTTGATTTAAGCGGTTCTCTTTTACAACAAGGAGTGTTTGTTAGCAGTTCTTTTGCACAAGCATCTTTAAGAGACAGATCGTTAACTATTGAAGGAGGCAACGCATCTGTTATTTTAAGAGGTCAACAAAGCACATCCATCATTTTAGACAGTGATCAAGATTCTTATATACAGAAACAAGGAATAGGAAACTTTTACTTTGACAACTACGTAGGAAATACGATTATACAAGGTAGCGGAAGTGTTGTTGTTAATCAACCTTTACAAGCTAACGCAGGTGTAACAGGTTCTCTTTTAGGAACAGCATCATATGCCGATCAAGCTCTATCTTCTTCTTATGCCGTAACAGCATCATATGCAATACAAGCAGATAATGCAACTACTGCAACTACTGCTATATCAGCTATCGGAGCAACTAATACAGATGTTCAAGTAAAAAACTTAGAAGCTACACAAATAGATAAAGGAACTCCTTTATTCTTTACAGATAGTGGAACAAGTGGAAATATTGTTGGTGTATATAGAGCTGATGCTGCTAACCCAGCAAGAATGCCGGCAGGAGGTATTGCAGGAGAAGATATAGCAGCTGGAGCAGAAGGACAAGCATTCTTAGATGGATATATTGGAGGTGTGGATACTAATTTATTCACTTCTGGAGATATAGTATATGTTGCAGCTGGTGGTGGATATATAAATTCAAGACCTACTGGTTCAAATGTACAAGTTCAAGCTCTTGGATATGTAGCTAAAGCAGCTATAAATGGTTCAGGTGTAATTAAAGGACCTGGAGTAGCAAATGATCTTCCTAATCTTCCTACTGGTCAAATTGTTGTTGGAGATGGAGGAGGAACTTATCAGTTTGTTACCACATCAAGTTTATCAGTAGCATCAGCAGTCAGCGCTTCACATGCAATATATGCTGAAACAGCAGGAAATGCTGGAACATGGGATGGACAATATAGCGGTTCTGCAGGCATAACAGGATCACTTACCGTATCAAGTGTTTTAGATGTAACGGGTGTAGATAACTTAGGAACAAACAACGTAAGTGTAACAGATATATACGGTGTTGAAGTACTTAAAGTTCAAGGTCTACCAGCAAACAAAAGACAAAACTCTCTGATTGTTTCTGGTGGTATGCAAGTTATCTTACCAACATTCCAATCAAGATTTGAAATAGCAGGTCTTGCTGGAAATACTATTGTAGCTGGAGCTAACATCGGAGCAAATGATTCATCAGGACAATACTCAGCAGGTATTGCTGGAGGTAACGGAGGTGTTGTACAAGTAACAGATAACTTTAACAATAACGACTTTGGTATAGCCGGTCAAATGCAACAATGGGGTTACCTTGGTGATTGGACTGGACCAGGTATATATTCAAATGATCCAGGAGGAAACTATCCAACCATCGTAGGTTTCGAAGATGCCTCTAACTGGACAGATGGACGTGTAACATTCCTTACACCAATCTCTGCATCAGCAGGTGTAACAGGATCTTTGAATGTAAGTGGAGCTTTATCAGCAACAGGAAACATAACAGCAACAAACGGATACATAGCTGCATTTAACGGAAATGATATCTTTACAACAGTTGGAGGAAATATCGAAAACAGGGTTGGAACTCTTGCAAACAACACAGAGAAAGATCTTGTTCAGCTTGGACCTGTAACAGACCAGTTTGGTAACACATACAATCTTGCTCACAACTTGTTAGCCAACTATCTAAGCTTTGGTAAGTTTTACCGAGGTTCATATGGAGTTGAGTTTTGGGACAGCTACGGATACAACTACGGAAACGAGTTTTACGTATCTCCTTTGGGAACAAGATACCAAATGTTTTCTCCACAAGGAAAGTATGGAGCAGATACTTTTGAAGTTAAAACATCAGGAACCAACATTGGTGACACAAGAAAGCTTATAAATGTTCAAGAATATCGTGTTACAGTAGATGGTGATACACCAGAGGCAGTTGGCTATACTATTACAAACCCATCTGGTTCTCTTGCAGCATCTTCTTCTTATGCTACTTTTGGTGTAGGACAATCATACAACGATCCAACCAAAACATCTTACAGTACTCAAGCAAACTCCCTTAACTTTGGTAACTACGGTCCAAACTCTGGAGATGTTGAGATTACCTTTGGAGGACCTCATGGATCGTTTGTAAACATGTCTACTTCTGGTTCATCCTTAAACTTAAATAAAGGAGCAGGATTTCCATATATTCAACTCGATGCTGATCACAGAATAAACTTATACTCACAAAATATCAACATCAGCAGTTCAGCAAATATAAATGTTGATGCTCTTGATACGTATATAAGATCAGATGTTGAGATAACAGGATCTGTTAACATTTCAGAAACGATAAAACTTGCACCACAAAATCCTTTACCAACAGGAGCATTAGGTGAACTTGCTGTATCAGCATCTAACTTGTATTTCCATAACGGAACAAGCTGGAGTCAAATAAATTAAAAAACATATAAATTATGAAAACTTGGACAAGACAAGAATTAACAGATTTAACAATGGAGCAATATAATGCTTTATCACCTGAACAACAGTTAGAAGTTCGTACACAAGGAAGAGCTTATAGAAATGAAGCTTTTGGTGAACCATTAGAGTAAAAAATATTTTATTATTTCGGTAGGGTTTCCTTTATCTGTCATTTGTTTCCCCTACCTTTCTGACCCGGTCTCCCATGTGCCGGGTCTTTTTTTAGGTAAAAGTTGGATAATTATAATAAATGGTTTATATTATTAGTAATGGAATTAACACAAAAAGAAAAATACGTAAGAGAGGAATTAGCCAAGCTATACCCTCAACTTATAATAAACTCTAAGAAGACGTGTGGGGTGGCTTTTGATAAGCATGGATTAGATCTGATAGCAGTAGCTGTAGAGTTTTTTCTTAATAAACCTATAGATAAACAAGTAGAAGCTTTTAAGACAGGTAAAGCAGAAAACTTCATAACATTTATTATGGGTACTCAGTTAAAGAGTTCATCAAGTAAGTTTTATAGAGAGTATAGACACCACCATATAAAGCAGAGAGAGTTCTTTCCTAATTTTGATTACGAAAAGTATTCAGATGACCATGTAAGTCATTTACACGTATTTGAAGATGAACCAGATGAGTTTTTACAATGCTTACAATGTGAGTTAGAAAAATTACCAGCATATGAACAGATGGTATTTAGAAGATTACTTATAAACAAAGAACCTGCTTCTACTTTATCTAAAGAATACGATATTCCATACTATAATTTTAAACAGACAGCAACACAAGTACAAAAACAACTAAAAAACAGATGCAAACATTTTATTTAAGCCTTATAGTTAATGTTATCCTTATGATAGCTTTACTCTCTGTAATTTTCAAGGGTAAGCTAATATCTTGGTATACCTCAAAAAAGATCGTTCGGGAGAGAAAGGATATTGAAAGAATAAGAAAAATAGTATTAGATTATTTGAATGAGTTAAAAAATGATTGAACCAACGATATTTAATGTTATAGGTTTGTCCGTAATAGGTGTAATGATTGCATTCTGGTACGAACCGATACAAAAGCCAAAGAATTACCTTATTAAGCTTCTTCCCTGTAGAGTTTCTATCATTGTTAATAAGGTATTAAGCTGCAGTAAATGTTCTTCCTTTACTTTAGGTCTACTTCTTACTCTTGACATCCCTGCTGCAGCTCTTTGTGCTTTATCTGGCTTTATCATTGGATTTATTATTGACTACATAAACGTATGGTATGAAGGATGAACAAATAAAGTACCTTTTAGAAGTATTTCCTATACATAAAGGCAGAACGTTAAGAGGTGAAACTCTGGCAGTATATTATGAAACAGAAAGAATCTTAAAACAAAAAGACACAATACAAAAAAGAGATTGTTCGTGTCAGTATAGACAACTGGCAGAACAGGTTAATAAAAGTTACGATAATTGGTTACGAAATTTCAATGAGAAGGAATAAATATGTCACAGATGATGATTATGTTCAAGCAGACTATGTTATATACAATAATCTTGATAAATCTTTATTGCCGGGTTTTACCCAAGTATTGGATGTTACGGATGAAGAGTTTGTTCAAGCAGTACTCAAAGAGGGAGAGCAATGGGTAGATCTATCACCGTTAGGGTATTCAGGATACATAGTAACAAGTTACGGTAGAACTTTAAATACAATAAGAAAGAAAGCCATAAAGGTTAGAATAACCACAAATACGGTTCATTTGTATATACAGGGTACTTACGTAAATATTGAAGATATTTTCCAACAACAAAACTGGGAGTTTGATACAAAACTTATTAAACGTTATTTCGACAAATATAACTGGCGATATTATGAGTACACAAACTAAGGAGACATAAGCTATTTATTGTTGAACATATAATGTATATAAAATGGCTGGAAATAAGCTTAGCGACAAGGAGATAAAGGATAGAATAAAGAAGGCTTACGAGTTAAGATACGAAGAAAACTACACCCAAGAACGTTACGTTAAATGGGCAAAAGAGTATTATGGTGATAAGTCAGAACAACAACTATGTCAATACTTCACCAAAGCAAAAGAACTATATGAAGAGACATGGAAGGATCTACTTCAGAAACAATTAAAACCTGCCACACAAGAACTAATACGTCTTATGGCAGATGAAAATCCAAAAATAAGAGATGGTGCTATTGCAAAGATCTTTAAATACACCGGTAATGATATTCAAAAAATACAGGCAGATATAAAAGGAGAAATTAAAGTTTCTTTTGCTGATGACGAATAAAGAGTTAGAAATAATTCTTGAACGGTTATATCATTTAGAAACAGCATATAAAGGATTTACAACACGGTTAAGATTATTAGAGGCAGAAATAGACAGATTAAAACAAAAAAGTGAACGTTAAATTATTTACACCTTACGATAAACAGAGACAGTTTATTAATAGCTTTATCGATAGTGATGATTTGTTTGGATGTGTGGTGAGCCCGAGAGGTAGTGGTAAGACGTTACTGGCAATAAACATACTACTATACTGGGCATTACAGAATAAGAATCAGAAGTGTGCTTGGATATCTCCAACATTCTCTCAGGCTAAATCAGTACTTGATCAAATAGTTAATGCAGCACAAGATCTTATAACAACAAGTAATAGGATGGAAGCTACTGTTAACTTTATAAATGGTAGTACAATAAAGTTTCTTTCAGCCGATTCAGCAGATAACATAAGAGGGTTTCGATTTCATTATGTAATACTCGATGAGGCAGCATATATCAAAGATACAACAATCAATACTGTTATCCTTCCTACACTTAACCCTTCTGGTAAGAAATGCTTATTAGTATCTACACCTAAAGGAAAGAACCACCTATTTACTTGGTTTAACAAACCTGAGGTAGTATCTATGAGGTTTAAACTCGAAGAATGTCCATATGTGAGTAAAGAGTTAATTGAAGAAGCTAAAAAGAGTTTACCACCAGACATTTACAAACAAGAATATGAAGCAGCCTTCGTAGATAGCTCCAATGATGTATTTGTAGGAGTTAGTAGAGTATCAAGTATAGGTGAATGGAGAGAAGGAGGAGATGCATTTGTAGGTATAGATACAGGTTTATCCGATGATAGCAGTGTATTAGCTTTAATCTCTCCTATTGGCAGGGTGTTGCGTATAGAGAGTATTACCAATACAGATATCAATACCGTAGCGACAAGATTTTCAAACATCATGGGTAAGTACAATATAGTGGGTGGTCATATTGAAACCAACGGTATCGGTAGAGCTACTTACGATCTAATCCAACCAAAGTTTAGAAAAATAAAACCATTTAACACCAATCAGGATAATAAAACTGATATGGTTAGAACTCTAATTAATGATATAGAGACAGGTACAATAGAATTACCTTCAGAAGATTTATGTCCGCAGTTACATACCGAATTTGCACAATATACGTATAAAATGTCAGCCAACGGTAAGTTATCTTTCGGGCATATATCTGGAGGACATGATGACCATATAGATGCAATACTAATGGCTAACTATTCAAGAAAGAAACTATCTCAATCAAGACCAATATACGTTTCAGGAGGAAGAAACATTAAACCAGTATTTGGTTAACACAAACCTAATACATCTAAACTATTTATTTACATGGCAAACAAAATAACATTAGACCTACCAGAATACATTTCCATTGATCTTTACCAGCAGGTAGAGGGATATAAAGGAGATTCACCTTTTGGTAAACTAATAAAATCAGTAAGTGTAATTACCGGTCTACCAGTATCACAAGTAAGAGAGTGGCCTATTACAACACTAACACAGATAGCTAATGATTTTGCTGAATTAGCAGACCCTAAAGAAACGTTTCACACATTATTTGAGTATGATGGTGAGATGTATGGCTTTGCTAATATTAAACAAACATCGGTAGGTGAATGGATTGACTTAGAAACATTTACTAAGAATCCAGAAGGTAACCTACACAAGATAGCAGCGATACTGTATCGACCTGTAACAGATCATCGCTTTGGTAGTTTAAAGTGGGCGGTTAAGAGTCATGTTAAATCGTTAAGAGACTCTATAGAGAACCCATTTGATTACTACACCATAGAAAAGTACGATAGTGATAAGCTCGATAAAAGAGCAGATAAGTTTAAAAACCTACCAGTAGATATAGTGTTAGGTGGTGTTAGTTTTTTTTTAAGCACTGCAAGCCTATACTTGAATCATATTCAATATTTGGAGGGAAACATGTCGAGGAGGACGAAGGAGAGACACGAGAATCAAATTCTAAGTCTTTTGGAGAGCATTGGGGGTGGTTTGGTACCCTTTACAGTCTCTCTAAGACCAACATACTTTCAATCACTGGAGACAAATCAATCACAGACTTAAACTTCTTATTTGCGTGTAACTATTTGGAGATAGATAAAGATTATAATAGAGAGGTTGAGAAAGCCGAAAGAAAGGCCCACCAACAGGCACAAATAAGAGCAAGATATAGATAATTATGGCTAAGAAAAAAATCGAAATAAACGAACCAATTCAAACACCTTCTCTAACAGAGGATAAACCTATCGAAACACCAACAGTTAACGTAGTAAAAGATCCTTTAGCAGATAAAGTAAAAGCGTTAAGAGATAAAGGGTTTGATGACAATAAAATAGCTGCAACATTAATGATACAAGTAAGTACGTTAAATGACTACAAATAACCTTACATACCGTCAGATAGTAAACGAGTTTCAAGCTGCTTGTAATGCACATTTACAGATAGCCAAATTCGATAGTGGTACTTTAGATTATTTAGATGCTAATGCAGTAAATAAATTATACCCTTACATCTATCTAAGACCTACCGGTGCTAACTTAACTGATAGGACAAGAATATTAAACTTCGAATTATACAGTTTAGATATACCTAAAGTATCTGATGGTAGTAATATAGAGGTAATATCCAATACTGAGATTTATATCTATGACTTGATGGCTTGGTTTAACTTCGGTCAGACTAACATACAACAAACATACGATATTACTCTTCAGAACATATTACCCGTCAATGAAGCATTTCAAGATAGAGTATTTGGTTGGGTTGCAACAATAAATGTAACAACACCATTTAAATTAGATTACTGTAGCTATCCTACAGGTTCAATATGATAGGTAAAAAATTACTTGATGGGTTAGAAAGATTCGGAGAATTAGCTGCCGAAAATATGAGAGTTGCCTTAAAGAGAGGTAAGAAAGACTCTACAGGTGATTTATCTAACAGCATTAATGTAACAACATCTCAGACAGGTGATGTAGTAGATATAGCCATCAATATGGAATACTACGGACAGTTTGTAGATGAAGGTAGAAAGAGAGGATCTTTTCCTCCACCACCGGCTATCAAAAAATGGATAAAAAATAAACCAATAAGATTAAAAAAGATATCTCTTGATAGTGCAGCATTCCTTATAGGTAGAAAGATCAAAGAGAAAGGTATTACACCTTTTCCTTTCATAGAAAGATCTATCGATGCTGCATTTAATGAAGGAGAAGACATTATATTAGACGCTATGGAAAACGAAGTAGCATTTACAATAGAGGAATCATTTAAAAATAACCCAAACTTTAAGTAATGGCTTACAGTATAACCCAACAGCCAACCACACCAAACGTAACGTATACAAATCTTGTATATGTAGTTTCTTCTTCTGCTTTTGCCTCACCACAATTTCAATATGTGATGGATGTAAAACAAGGAGGTGACCTTTTAACAAGGATAAAACAATATCCTAATCCATATGGTGTTGGTGTATTTGACCCATCAAGAGTTTTAAACGATTACCTCGAATATGATCTATCTTGGATACAGGATGACTTTACACCTGTAACATCTGTACAGTCTTTTGATATACAGTTTGGAGAAGAGTATGGTACATCACCTTCTTCTTCTATTACCGTTTATCCTAACTTAGCTTCTGATACCATAGAAGTATTTCCAGGTATAGTTGACCCTAATAACGGTATATCTTATAACTGGTTAGATAGTGGTTCAGCTGTATTACTTACTGACAGACCTTCTAACATACCTGTATCATCTACAGATATCTTTTCTATTACAGCATATAACGGAACAGGTACATCTAAGACTTTATCTATAACAGGAGGTGAAGGAGGAAGTGTTCCTGCTGGAGAGTTTAAACAGTTTACATTAACTCCATCTTCTGATAAGACTATAACATATAACGGTACATCTATAACCGTACCTGTAGAAGAGGATTGTAACTATGATAGAGTAAACTTTGCTTTTATCAACAACTACGGGTTTTGGGACTACTATGGAATTAATCTACCAATAAGAAAAGAAACATCTGTAAACAGACAAACAATATTAAAGCCTTTTGTAAACTATAGTTCCAACCTTTCACCATATAACGTTAACCGAAGAGGTATTGATACATATAATGTAAAGTATACTGATGATTATGTAGTTACCACACCTCCTATTTCTCAAGACCATGCAGAATGGTTAACACAACTTTTAGAATCACCAGAAGTGTTTATACAGCAAGGTGTACAGTTTGTACCTATCGAGATTTCAAACTCTACATACACACATAATACTAACCGTAGAGGACAAAAACTTTTCCAATACGAGATACAATACAGATACGCTAACCCAAGACAAGCACGATAGATGGCAAATATCATCCTAAGAGTAGTATTTGAAGGAACGACATACGACCTGGATATCCAAAGTGATATACCATTACGTCTTGATGTGTCTGCTATCGAAAATGATAGGTTAGGTTCTTTCTTTGGTGTAGGTTCTCAAACATTTGATTTACCAGGTACCAAAAAGAACAACAAGTTCTTCAAACATGCTTACGAAATAGGAGCAACAGATATACCTGCTTTTTATAATACCATACAGGCTTATGTTATCTATGACGGAGAGACGCTTATACAAGGTCAGTTACTACTGTTAGAAGCTTTAACCGATGAAGAAGGGTATGTTACTTATAAAGTACAGATATCAGATCAGGTTGTACAGTTTAAAGATGCAATAGCTAATAAACTCATAGCTGAAGGAGATTGGTCAGCTTATACACATACATTAACATCAGCATCTATTGTAGATAGCTGGTCAGGTAACCTTTTATCTGGTTCAGTATTTTACCCTTTATGTGACTTTGGATCTGATTCTAAAGCAGATTGGCCTAACATACCAAGAGTGGCTACAGGTACTACACCAGGGTATATCACAACAGGATCTACACCGATGCAGGCTAAACAGTTTTTACCTGCCATAAGAGTTAAAGATACGTTAGATGTTTTATTTGATCAGGTAGGTTTTACATATACAGGATCTTTTGTAACAGGATCATCTTGGGAAAACTTATATATATTACCTAAAGCAACAGAAGGTTTAGGAGCAGGTGATGCTCAGTTTAACGGTTTAGAAGGTGTAGGAGGTACAGTTATGCCTCAGATGACATCAGGTACAACTTATGTGTTAAACGTTCAAGCTTATTCTGATCCAGGAGGTAACTTTAACAACAGTACAAACACATATACAGTTCCGGTAAGTGGTGACTATACCATGTCAGCTACTTTTACATATATTACCAACCCAGTTGGACCAGGTAACACTCCGGTACAGTTTGAACTACAGTTCTACAGAAACGGATCACCTATAGGAGTATATGATGTAGAACAGTTAAACTATCTTGATGCTCCTATAACACAAACCTTACCTGCCCAGACATATGCTTTAACTGCTGGTGATCTTATAACATGTAGGTTAACAGCTTTTTATAGTGGTACCCAACTACAATCTTTTCCTTTTAGATCTACATGGTCTTTACCTAACAGTTCAGCTCCAACAACATACGAAGGTACTACGGTTAATATGGCCAACCAATGGGATGCTCAAACAAAAAGTTTAGATATCTTAAAAGGTCTCATAGAACAGTTTAATCTTGTTCTTACACCAGTATATAACGAAAACAATAAAATATCGATAGATACGTTCGATCAATGGATGTTACAAGGTAGATTCATAGATTGGACAGATAAATTTCAAACAGCTGAAAGAGTTGGTATAAGACATACAGTATCTGAACAACAAAGAGAAATAAAACTTGCTAACGTAGAAGACAGTGATAGATTTTCTAAAGTAGCTCAAGAAGATACACCAAACTTTCAGTACGGTACCTTACGTTTATTATCAGAAAATAATATATCACAGGGAGATAAAAATATAGGTACTTTATTTGCTCCTACTGTATTAGGTTCAGAGATACAATCAGGAAGTGTTGACGAACAAGGTAATCCAACATTTAATCTTAACCTTGCTTCTTCTTTTGTATTTCCTCACCTATATAAGTTTGAAAACGCAGAACAAAAAGCGTATAAGTTTAAACCACGTATAGGATATAAAGCAACCAATACTTTACCTGTTCCCATTTATATAGGTCTCCCGGTAGAGAATATTGAAGTGACAGGACAGTATGCTACACTATCGAACGTTTCGGAGATACCTTCTGTTACAGGTAGTACCTTGGATTTACACTTCAACAACACCTATGTACCTTTTACCGGTGGTGTAAACGTAGTATCTGGAAAGACAGCATATACACAATATTGGAAAACATACATTGATAGCCTTTACTGGGATGAAAGTAAAAAGGTTACTTTAGATATAAAGTTTAATCAACAGGAGTATAAAGATATAAGATTAAACGATAAAATTTTTATAAAAGACCAATTATACCGCATCAATAAGATTAGCGGTTTTAACATTTGTAATAAAGATGTAGCTACGGTAGAGCTTATCCGTTTATATCCTGCTTATTATACAGCACCAGAAGTACCTGTAGGACCTACCACAACAACCACTACATCTACAACTACAACAAGTACCACATCAACTACTTCTACGTCTACCACGACTACAAGTACTACGGTACCAACCACAACTACGACTACCACATCAACGTCAACCACAACAAGTACTACAACCGTTCCTACAACCACAACGACAACCAGTACTTCTACAACGACAACAACTACGACGTTCTCTTGTAACTGTTACAGCTACTACATCGAGAACTACGATCTAAGTCAAACGTTGACATTCCAGTATCAAGATTGTTCAGGTAGCATCATCCAAGATAATGTTGTTCTTCCGGATACAACAACTCCAAGCTTCTGTGCTTGTTCAGGTTCAGTACAACGTCAAGGTGGAAGTTTAGCTTACGACATCATCTTAGATTGGGAAGGATGTGGTCCAGAACCAACCACTACTACAACAACATCTACAACTACTACGTTAGATCCTTTAGGATGCTACGAATGGGAGGTAGAGTGTTTAACACCGGGTGGATGTTTGGTACAATATACTGATTGTAATGGTGATGCTCAAGAGTTTACAGCTCCTTTCGATCAAGCAGGACTTATTTGTGCTCGTCCTACTCCAAGTATAGCAGGAGGTGTAGTTACCTTGACAGGAACTTGTGCTACAACAACTACATCTACAAGTACTACAACCACCACAACAACATGTGCTGATTGTTACACGTACTATATTGAAAACTATGACCTGGGTCAAACGTTAACTTACCAATATCTGGATTGTTCAGGAAGTATGTCTTACGATAACGTTGTGTTACCAGATACTACAACACCAGACTTCTGTGCTTGTTCTGGATCAGTTCAGAGACAAGGAGGATCGTTATCTTATGATATCGTATTTGTATGGGCAGGATGTGGACCAGAACCTACAACAACATCTACTACCACAACAACTACAACCATAGATCCAACAGGATGTTATGAGTATGAGTTAGAATGTTTAAACCCTGGAGGATGTAATGTTAGTTATACAGACTGTGATGGTAATCCACAATCATATAGCTTACCTTACGAAGCTGTTGGTCTACAGTGTGCTCGTCCTACACCAACCATGACAGGAGGAACGGTAACACTTACAGGACCATGTACAACTACAACAACAAGTACTTCGACCACAACAACAAGTACAACGTTACCTCCTACAACAACTACATCTACAACAACCAGCACAACGACGGTTGATCCATACTACTACTACTTTGCTCAACCATGTGGTGGTGGTTCAACAGTATACTTTAGATCTCTAACGATATACAACCCAGGAGAATCTGTACAGATAGCAGGATATGGTCTAACATGTTACGAAGTTGGTTCAGAAGGAGCACCGTTTAACACAAACGATGTTATTAACTCGTACATAGATTGTAATGCTTGTAACCCACCAACAACTACTACAACAAGTACTTCTACAACCACAAGTACAACTACATTATCAACAACATACTATTACCTAAGATATTGTGATAGTGGTAATCAAGTATTCTGTGGAGGAAATCTACAAACTTTATCAGACCAAGTAGGTAACTGGTCAATAGGAAACTCATTCTACAATACTTGTGTAAGTGCTTGTACATACCTTGATACAGTAGCACCACAAGGCAGTATATCTGGTAATGTAGATGGACAAACTGTAACAAGATATAACAGCTGTGCTGGTTGTACACCACCAACAACAACGACTACAACATCAGCTCCTACTACAACAAGTACGTCAACAACGTCAACAACTGCTGCTCCTACTACGACATCTACATCGACAACTACAACTACTACAACACAAACACCAAACGCTTATATAGCAGAACGTAACGATGGAGGAGATTTAGGATTTGTAGGACCTTATGGAGGATATAGTCCAGGAGATGAAGTGACTGTTAACGATGGATCAGGACAATGTTGGACTTTAGGTGCAGCGGTATATAGCGGAACTATAGACTACTTGATAACAGGAGCTTGTCCTCCACCTACAACTACAAGTACAACAACTACAACTACAACATTAGCTAACTGTAACCAATTCTTTAGCTCAACATCTGGATATTCAACATCAGCAGCAGCTTGTAGTGCAACAGCTCCAACAAGAAGAAGACATGACGGATCTGGATTTGAACCAACCATAGGAGATACAGTATACTCTAACGTAGATTGTTCATCAACGTTTAACGGAGGAGGTAACTGGTATAAGACAGGGGATGGAGCTGCGATACAGATAGGACCAACTGGTATAGTAGTAGATGAGGTATTTTGTTAACAAATAATAAAACAGACAGATGATATATTTAAGTTGTCAACCAGCCATACCAAGGTATACATGGGAGGTAGAGGTTTATGTAAATAACTTTTTAGATATGGGTATCGATCCAGCAGACATACATGTTGTGTTAGGATTAGATATAGCAAGACCAGGTATACCGATGGATTGGATAAGGTTGAAAGACCATTTTAAAGGTGTACAGTTCTTTTTTTATGATGATACAAGAGGGTTAAACAGTTATCAACCTTCTTTACAGGCACACATCTTAGAGAAACACTGGATAGCAAATCCACATCTACAGCATATGGAGATATTCTTTCATGATGCTGATTTTATCTTTACAAAACCTTTTGACTTTACACCTTACCTAAAAGATGATATATGGTATCTATCAGATACATGTTCTTATATAGGAGCAAACTATATTAAATCTAAAGGTAATCTTGTTTTTCATTCTATGTGTGGTATAGCAGGTTTAGATCCAGACTTTGTAGAAAGTCAAGAAAAAAACTCTGGTGGTGCTCAGAAACTTATAAAGAACGTTCCTACACAATACTGGAGAGATAGCTATAACTTACAGATGGAGTTATGGGAAAAGATACCTCCAATATCTAACGCTATCAAAAAGAAGAAAGATATAGCAGGAGAAAACTACATGGTTCTACAGCATTGGACTATGTCTATGTGGTCAGAGTTATGGACAGCTTGGAAGTATAACAGAGAGACACGTGTTCCTAAGGAGTTTAACTTTCACTTTGCTATCGACAACATAGATAGATGGGAAGAATATGCTTTTTTTCATAACGCCGGAGTAGTAAATGACAAATCAGGTATCTTTTTTAAAGGTATGTTTGATAGAAAGTTACCTTACGGACATGTTATCGAAAATGCTAACAAAAATGTAACCGGTTGGAAATACTTTGAGTATATACAAGAGGTAGGTAAGAAGAGCTGTTTGGTATGAAGGTAAGATTCTCTACATTTGTAAACAACACATACTACGAACAGTGTCTTGTTCTATATAAAAGTTACCTTCTATATGAACATAAACATCCTTTCAGAGTATATAGCTGGCATACTTTAGATGAAGATAAAAGACAACATCTAAAAGATATAGGTGTAGAGGTAGTAGATGTACACCAAGAAGATTGGGATTTATGG
>Ga0070750_10000258_pt1 | contig 29263 bp, 33 predicted proteins | sample VirMetDEL_Nov_24_FD_77013 | JGI IMG/M metagenome (GOLD analysis project Ga0070750, IMG submission 77013) | Aqueous microbial communities from the Delaware River and Bay under freshwater to marine salinity gradient to study organic matter... | ecosystem: Environmental > Aquatic > Marine >...
TAGGAACAATAGACTTGCAGAGCGTATCAGGCTTAATGCTGGTTACTCTAAGGCTGGCCATTAGCAACACTGAAGAGCTCTAATTGAGCGAAACTAGGCGGCTTGTCTGCCTAGTCTGTTGCAAAAAGCAACCAAACAAACAACAGGAGTAATAACTTATGTTATGCTATGATTGCGGCGCCTCTGAAGGTACTTTATTAAAAGAATTTCAGGAAGAGCCCGAAAAGAATTACAGCTGGGAAGACTTGGCAAAAATGACTGATGTGTGTGCCAGCTGCGGTTCTGAAAATGTAAAAACAAACTAACAAACAAATAGGAGTAAAAAACTATGTACTTTGATAATGTTAAAATAAAAGTGTTGGGCAATGAATATGACAAAAAAGGCAAGCCGTTCACTGTAACAACTCACAACTTTAATTTTTATGATGGCGTGAGAGCTAAGGACTTGGCGAAGTTTTTAGAAGAGACACAAGAAAATCTCGGCTATAGATGGAATGGCAAAGTCTCAGTTAATATTGAGATTGACGCAACGGAAGAGTAGTAACACTGAAGAGCCTTTAATAGGCGAAACTAGGGTTGACTTTCAATCCTAGTCTGTTACAAATAACCTTAAGACTTGACGGCGATTTGTAAACAACAAACAATAGGAGTGTGATATATGCTAGACTGGAAACAACGCAGCGTCTTAGTTGACAATGAAAAGACTAGACGGCGTTTTTTATCTGATGAAGAGTTCAAATTTGATTGCTCTATATCAGACAAACTTATGGGTCATTGGTACTTAGGCCGTTGCGATTATGAGGCAGCAGGCGTAAGTAAAGAAGACTTCCATAAGTATAGACTAAACAGAGATAAACTTTTAGACTATCACCAATTTACATTTTCTTATGTAAACTGTGATAATCAAAATAGTTTTGAAAAGTTTAGTAGGTTATGTGAGAAGTACAACATAAAAGATATTGAATGGATGCCTAAGACTAAACGAGAAAATGATGGCTACAATAAAAGTTACATTCAACAACTTATATTGGACTTTGTACACAACAATGAGAAATCTAAGAAAAAACCTTTACTGGCCAAACTTAGAGCTAAATTCCCTGATGTTAAACCTATTAGTCTTAACACTCAGTTAAACAATTTGTTAAAACACAGGGCTCTTGAAATAGATACAAAGTACAAAACTAAACCGTTAGTAATAGAAGGTGCCTACTTTAAAAGTTGGTATTCAACTAAATGACGGAGCTATTTTTGTCTATACCTACAGACCTGCAAGTAATTATACTTGCGGGTCTAGTGTTTTATGTGTATTTAACTATAACAGAGGAACGTAACAAATGACATGGAAAAAGAAATATCAAATTATCAGGTTTTTACAACGCACATTTAGTTTAGAAGACCATGATAATTTAACAGCTAATCAAGTAGCGCATAGGTCAGCTATTTTAATTGAGCGTATTATTGAAGGTAAAGAGACACCTAAAGTAAACCTTGAAAAAGAACTTATGCTATCTTTGAGAATACCTGACTAAGGTACCCATAGTAGATACTAACAACATTAACCCACAATATACAAAGGAGTTAACATTGGTTAAATTAATAGAGAGCATGCCAACTTACAATGATGAGCTGGCGCACGAAAAAGAGATGGCTGAACTTGGTAAAAATAGAACCAACAAAAGGCTTGTCTCACATGTAGAACGAGAAGAAGAGAGTGTCACCAGTTACGGTAAAGTTATGGTGGCCAACACTATCAGACCTTTAGCAATGGCTATTGCTGAATGGATTGAAGATACGTCTAAAAAGACTATAGGTAAACCGCCTATTGCTTTTGTGAAACTTTGCGAAGTGGAGCCTGAAGTATTGGCTTTGATTACTGGTAAGCATATTATTAATACAATTACTCAGTATAAACCACTTACTGCAACCTGTATCTCACTTGGTGGTAAAGTTGAAACTGAAATATCATTAAAGAATTTCAAAAACTTAAACCCTGAACTTTATCAAACTGTTAAAGCTGACTTGGATAAACGTTCTTTTAACTACACTTATAAAAGACGTAAGTTAAGAGAGAGTGCTAAACGTGATGAAGTGATGAGCTGGGAGGAGTGGACTACACCAACTAAACTTCATGTAGGTATTAGACTTGTTGAACTTATGATTTATGCAACAGGTTTAATTGAGATAGGAACTGAAACTGTCAAACATAAAAAAGCTAAAATAATAAAACAGACAGATAAGACTAGAGAGTGGATTAAAAACAGGAATGGTTTTAATGAGTTATTAAACCCAGAGTATCTACCCACAGTTATGCCGCCAAAGGCGTGGTCAACTGTAGTTGGCGGTGGGTATTGGACTAAAGAGTTACCTGAGTTGGACTTAGTTAAACAAAAGAATAAACTGTTTAAAAAAGAACTTGAGAACTTTGACATGCCTGAAGTTTATGCTGCTGTGAATACCATGCAGAATACACCGTATAAGATAAACAAGTTTGTTTTAAAAGTTATGCAGGAAGCTTGGGACAAAGGTTTGGCCATTGGTGGTATGCCACCTAACGTTAACTATGACATACCAAACAAACCACACGACATTGAGACAAACGCAGAGAGCCGTAAAGACTGGAAAAGAAAAGCTGTAATGGTTCACACTGAAAATGCTAGGATGTTTTCTAAAAGATTACTCTATGCTAAAATTATGTGGCTTGCAGAAAAATTTAAAGATTATCAAACTTTATATTTTCCATTGCAATTAGATTTTAGAGGTAGAGCATATTGTGTACCTGCTTTTCTAAATTATCAAAGTATTACAGGTGCTAAAGCTTTATTGTCGTTTGCCAGAGGAAAAGAAATCACAAAAGAAAACAAAGGTGATTACTGGCTGGCTATTCATGGAGCCAACATGTTTGGACAAGATAAAATATCTTTAGAAGAGCGTGTTGAGTGGGTAAAAAACAATGAAGATATGATAATCAAATGTGCTGAAGACCCATTTACGAATAGACAATGGGAAGATGCATCAAATGGCTATCAATTTTTAGCGTTCTGTGATGAGTGGTCTAAGTTTAAAAAAGAAGGTTATGGTTTTGTGTCTCACATACCAGTGAGTGTTGATGGTTCATGTAATGGACTTCAAGTTTACTCATTGATGTTAAGAGACAGTAAAGCTGGTAAGCTTGTTAACTTACTGCCTACAGATAAACCACAAGACATCTATCAATTAGTTGCTGATGCTGTAATTGAAAAACTAAAAGTTGATGCTGCGGAAAATAAACCGTATGCACAACTATGGTTGGATTATGGTATCAAACGTTCAACAACAAAGCGTAGTATTATGACTATCTGTTATGGTTCAACTAGATATTCATGTACAGACTTTGTGATTGAAGATTTAACTAAAAGAAAAGACAAAGGTGAAAACCATCCATTTATTGACGACCTGTTTAGGCCTGCAAGTTACCTTGCTGGTGTAATCTGGGACAGTATTGGTGACAACCTTGCTTCAGCTAGAATTGGAATGGACTACTTACAAACCATTGCAAGAGTTGTTGCGAGAGAGCAACTTCCAATACATTGGATAACACCTGTTGGCTTCCCTGTTTATCAGTCTTACCCTGAGATGAAATCTAAAAGAGTTAAGGCTATGTTAATGGGTGAAGTTATTAAACCAAGAATTAACACTGAGACTGACTTAACTGATAAGTTAAGAATGGGTAACGGTGTTGCGCCAAACCTTGTTCACAGTGTTGACAGTGCTGCTATGATGAAGACTGTTAATATTGCACACAAGAATGGTATTCAAAACTTTTGTAATGTACATGATAGTTTTGGAACCACAGCTGGTGATGTTGAAGTTTTAAACCAGTCGTTGAGAGAAGCGTTTGTAACTATGTTTTCTGAAAATGATATTTTAGAAAATTTTAGAAATGACGTTTTGAAACAATTACCTGTTGAACTTCATAAAAAAATACCTGAGGCACCTAGTAAAGGTAACTTAGATATAAACCAACTACGGGAAAGCAAATTCTTCTTTGCGTAAGGTTCCCATAGTAGAATAAAAAACCATAAAGGAGAAAAAATGGCAAAAAATATGTATGCCAAAATTGTTAGTCCAGAAGGCGTGTCTAAATACGCATGGCTAACAAAACCTGACACTAAGTTTGACAAAGACGGACACTTTAAAGTTAATCTTGTCGTTAGTGCAGAAGAGGCTCAGCCATTAATCCAACAGATTGATGCTGAGATGAAAAAAAGTGCTGAGATAGCTAAAGAGAAAAATAAAAAAGCTGTCAAAATGGCAAACCCACCGTATGAAACAGAGACTGATGACACTGGTGCAGAAACTGGTAACATTGAGTTTAAGTTTAAACGTAAGGCACAAATCATAGCATCAGATGGTAAAGTTATACCTTTTAAGGTAGCTATCTTTGATAGTTCTGGAACACCTATGACTGATACTAATGTTTGGTCGGGTAGTAAAATGAAAGTCAGTGCGGAATTAGTACACTGGTACACCGCAATGGCAGGTGCTGGCGTGTCTCTTAGATTAAGAGCAGTACAAATAACTGAACTTGTTGAAGGCGGTTCAGACAATGCGTCTGGATATGGCTTTGATAAAGTTGATAATGGTTATGTAGCACCAGAAAAGGTAAAAGAGGATGTGGCAGCAAAGACTGAAGAGAGCCAAGAAGCTGACTTCTAAACAAGTTGGACTTAGATATGGTTTTCGTTCTGGACTTGAAGAACAAGTTGCTACAGAATTGAGAAACAAAAGTGTTATGTATGAGTTTGAAAAGACTAAACTAAAATATGTTAAGCCTCAAAAAGCTCATACATACACACCTGATTTTTATTTACCAAAACAAAATATTTATATTGAAACTAAAGGTTTGTTTACTACACAAGACAGACAAAAAATGCGTCTTGTAAAAGAACAACATCCAGAATTAGATATTAGATTTGTATTTAGTAATTCAAATTCAAGAATTACAAAGAAATCAAAAACAACTTATGCAATGTGGTGTGAGAAGTATGGTTTTAAATATGCTGACAAACATATACCTAAGGAGTGGATATGAGTAACTTAAGAAAAGATACTAAGTATATTGTCATTCATTCGTCTGACACGCATCCAGAAGAAAATATACAAGTTAAAGATTTAGAAGTACAACACAGAAAAGAAGGTTTATTTTCATGTGCATTTCACAAAGTTATAACTAGAGATGGTGAAGTGCAGGATGGAAGAGATATTCAGATAGCTGGCGCACACATAGAAACTACAGCTGAGCTATCTAACAAAAATTCCATTGGTGTCTGCTTAATTGGTGGACTGACACCAGAGGGACAACCTGATTGTAATTTTACTTTCAAACAGTATGAGAGTTTAGTTAAGCTCATAGATGTTTTAAAAGCCAATTACAAAAAGGTTGAAGTTGTTGGTCACAGAGATGTGACTAGCTCCAAAGCTCCGCATTTCAATGTTAAAGAATTGCTGAGCTAGTTTGTTTGTTAAGCTCTGGGTGTAAAAACCCAGAGTGAAACACTCAAAATATTTTAGGAAAAAAATTTATGCAAGAAACACAAAGTAACTTTTTATATCATACACACTGTGAAGAGTGCGGCTCTAGTGATGCCAACTCTGTCTATGATGATGGACATACTTTTTGTTTCTCATGTAACACAATCAAAAAAGGAGTAGATGATTTGAAACCACAACAAACAAACGAAGTAGAAGATGTTAAATTTATTTCAGGTGACGTAAAAGAATTAGCTAAAAGAAAAATAGATTTAAGAACTACACAAAAATTTAATTATCAAATTGGTAGTTGGTTTGGCAGACCTTGTCAGATTGCAAACTACTATAACAAAGATAAACAATTAGTTGCACAAAAATTAAGATACCCAGATAAAACTTTTCAGTGGTTGGGTGATGCAAAGCAATCAACATTGTTTGGTCAACACTTATGGGCTGACAAAGGTAAGATGCTTATTGTTACTGAAGGTGAGATAGATTGTTTATCTGTATCTAAAATTCAAGACAACAAATTCCCAGTAGTAAGTATAAAGTCAGGAGCACAAGGAGCTAAAAAAGATATTCAAAAAGAAATAGAATGGCTTGAAGGTTTTGAGTCTGTTATATTTATGTTTGACCAAGATGAGTATGGACAAAAAGCGGCTGTTGAATGTGCTAAATTATTATCACCTAACAAAGCAAAGATATGTACGTTACCATTAAAAGATGCTAACGAAATGTTATTACAAAACAGAACTAGAGAATTACTTAATTGTATGTGGGCAAGTAAACCATACAGACCTGATGGAATAGTTTTAGGTAGTGATTTATGGAATGAAATACAAACAGAAGATAACTATGTTAGTGTTGATTATCCATTTGAATGTTTAAATAAAAAAACTCATGGACTTAGAAAAGGTGAGTTAGTTACCATCACTGCTGGTAGTGGTGTAGGTAAATCAAGTTTTTGCAGACACGTAGCATTGCATTTATTGCAAAAGGATTATTCAGTAGGCTACATTGCATTAGAAGAGAGCGTTAAAAGAAGTGCACTCGGTATCATGGGCGTTCAAGTTAAAAAGCCTTTACATCTTACGAGAGAAGGAATTAGTAATGAAGAACTTGAACGTACCTTTAAAGATACAATAGGCAATGGTAAGTTTTATTTATATAATCACTTTGGTTCTACTGTTGCTGACAATTTATTATCTAAAATAAGATACTTAGCAAAAGCATGCAGCGTTGACTTTGTTATACTAGACCATTTACACATGGCTTTGTCTGCTATTGGTGATGAAACTACAAATGATGAGAGAAAACTTATTGATTATTTTGTCTCTAAATTAAGAACGCTAGTTGAAGAAACTGGTATTGGTTTAATACTTGTATCACATTTAAAAAGACCTGAAGGTAACAAAGGTTATGAAGATGGTGTAGCAGTATCAATGAATAGTCTTAGAGGCTCTGCTTCTATTGGTCAATTATCTGATATGATTTTAGCATTATCAAGAGACTTACAATCTTCAGAAAATATTTCTCAAGTAAATATACTTAAGAATAGATTTAGTGGTGAAACAGGTAAGGCTTGTAGTTTACAATATGATTTAGCTACTGGATGTTTGAATGAAATTCAATCAGAGGTGGCTAATGAGTTTTAATGATGTTGAACAAGAAGCTGTAAGTTGGACTGAATATCTTATGGGACATTTATTGAAAGCAAAACACAGGCCAGATGAAGACATCACTGTGTTAGTTCCAAATGAAACTGTAAAAGATATGATGGACACAGCAATTTCAGAATTGTGCACACAATCAACTGAAGCTTGGCAACTTATAACAAAAATACAAACGGTACATTAATATGAAAATCCCAGACTTAAAAGTAAAAATGCCATTTAAAATAATATGGTGGAAAGATATAAATTCAGATGCTGCATGGCAGACTATGGATGCTGCTAAAAAAAGTAAACCAACTATTTGTGTATCAACTGGATGGTTATTATTAAAAAATAAAAACGTAACTATTATTTGTTCTGATTTTAATTATGATGAAAGTGATAACGCAACTATATCTGATGTTGGTAACGTAACAACAATACCAACTTGCAATATACTTTCAATGAAAGATGTTAAGATATGAGATACTGTTTTGATATAGAAAGTAATGGATTTGTAGACACAGCAGATAAAATACATTGCATTGTATTAAAAGATATAGATACAGGCGAAGTATTTAAACTTCCAAACTATCAATCGTTACTTAAACTAGAAGCAGCTGAATTAGTTATAGGTCACAACATAATTAAATTTGATATACCTTTAATTGAAAAATTATATCCTACATTTATGTTAAGAGCAAAAGTATTTGATACATTAGTTGCTGCTAGATTATTATACCCTGATGTAACTGAACAAGATTTTAAAAGAAAAGATTTTCCAAAAGATTGTATTGGAAGACACAGTTTAAAAGCATGGGGTAATAGAATAGGGGAATACAAAGCTGAGTTTGAGTCTGACTTTAATAATTTTACACCAGAGATGTTAGAATACTGTGTGCAAGATGTTGAAGTAACACACAAACTTTATAACTTAATACAGAAAAAAGGTTACTCTGAAGAGAGCATGCAGTTAGAGCATGATGTGGCTGAACTTATTTATAGACAAGAAGTTTATGGATTTAAATTTAACACACAAGCTGCACAAGAATTATATTCTAAATTAAATGCTAGAAGATTAGAACTTGAAGATGAATTACAAAAAGTATTTCCACCTGAAACAGTTAATACACCTTTTATTCCTAAAGTAAATAACAAAGCAAAAGGATATGTTAAAGGTGAAGTGTTTTATAAACAAAAAGTTGTTGTCTTTAATCCGTCAAGCAGACAACACATAGCTAAAAGATTAATTGATAAATATAATTGGAAACCAACTGAGTTTACTAATGATGGTAAACCAAAACTAGATGAAACTATTTTAGAAAAGCTAGAATATTCTGAAGCTAAATTATTATGTGAGCATTTCTTATTAGATAAAAGAATTGGTCAACTTGCTACAGGTAATCAAGCTTGGTTAAAGCATGAGAAGAATGGAAGAATACATGGCACATGCAATACTAATTCAACAGTGACTGCACGTGCAACTCATTCTTACCCTAACATGGCTCAAGTACCTAGTGTGTCTGTGCCTTACGGTAAAGAATGTAGAGCGTTATTTACAGTTCCAACACATAAAAAACTTGTAGGCGTTGACGTCTCAGGTTTAGAGGTGAGAATGTTGGCTCACTATATGGCTAAGTATGACAACGGTGACTATGCAAAGGTTGTGTTAGATGGTGATATACACACAGAGACACAAAAACTAGCTGGTTTAGATAGCCGTGACTTAGCCAAAAGATTTTATTACTGCTTCTTATATGGTGGTGGTGTAAAAAAGATAGCGTTAGTTACAGGTAAAACAATTAAGGAAGCTGGTCAAATTAAAAAGCGTTTCTTAAATAACTTGCCTGCATTAAACAAATTAATAACGCAAGTCCAAGAAGCTGCTACACGTGGTTACTTAGTCGGATTAGATAAGAGACAAGTAAAAGTACGTTCACCACATGCAGCCTTAAATACTTTATTACAATCCAGCGGAGCCATTGTCTGTAAACAATGGTTAGTTGAATTTGATAAAAGGATAAGAAATAGTGTTGCAGACATACATCAAGTTGTATGGGTACATGATGAAATACAAATAGAATGTCCTGAAAATATTACAGATGCTGTAGGTAAAATTGCTGTAGATGCTATAGAACAAACTGGTAAACATTTTAAACTACGAGTACCTTTAACAGGGGAATACAAAATAGGAGACAACTGGAGTGAAACGCACTAATAAAACATGGACTAAAGAATATGATTTAAAAAACAATTTTAAATATTGTTTAGAAAAAGGTAAACTAGGTGAAAATTTAGTAAATAAACTTTTAAATAACGAACTTTCACATGAGGTTAAGACAGATTTTATGTGCAAAGACACAGGTAATGTTTTTGTAGAATTTCAAAGTAGAGGAAAAGATAGTGGAATAAGAAAAAGCACTTCTGATTATTGGGAATTTGTTTTACCTTATAATGGAGATGATTTGCCTTGTGTAATTTTTATTCCTTTAATTAAATTAGAAAAATTAATTAAAACTAAAAAATACAAAAGTGTAAGAGGTGGTGATGCACTGACATCATTAGGTTATTTAATACCAAAAGAAGATTTAATACAATTAAACAAATAGGAGATAACATGGCTAAGAAAAAAGTATTACTAATTGATGGTGATATTCTTATTTATAAAATAGCTACACAAAATGAAGTTGCGACTGATTGGGGTAATGACTTATGGACATTACACTGTGATGCTGCACAATGTAAAGCTGAAGTAGATGCAACAATAGATGACTTAGGTTCTAATTTAGAAGCTGACGATTACATTGTAGCATTAACTGATAAATATAATTTTAGAAAAGATGTGTTACCATCATACAAAGACAATAGAAAAGCAAAACGTAAACCTATGGTGTTGCCACACTTACGTGATTACATTATGAAAAAACATAATGGAGTTATATTTAAAAATTTAGAAGCTGATGATGTGTTAGGCATCATGTCAACGGAGCCATCTAAAGAAGATAGAATTATTGTCTCTATTGATAAAGACTTAAAACAAATACCAAACTCTAATGTAACTTCTGACGGTTACAATGTAGAGTATATACCTGAGAAACTAGGTAACTATAACTGGATGATACAGGTATTAGCTGGTGATGCAACTGATGGTTACACTGGTATTCCTAATGTTGGTATAAAAACAGCAGAAAAATTTATTAAGAAATACACTAACGTACCCCTCTTAGACCTATGGAAAATTGTTGTAGGTATTTATAAAGACAAAGGGTTTACTGAGAAAGAAGCTTTACAACAAGCTAGAGTTGCACGTATTCTTAGACACGGTGACTATGATAAAAAGACTGGAGCAATAAAATTATGGCAGATGTAATAAAGAAACCAAAGCACTATGCTAAACATAATATTGAACCAATAGATTTTATAACTGAAAATAAACTATCTTTTTGTGAAGGTAATGTTATTAAATACATTTGTCGTTGGAGAGATAAAGGTGGAATAGAGTCTTTAAAAAAAGCTAAACAATACATTGATTTTATAATTGATAAGGAAAGTAAAATAGGATGATATTAAAACATGAGCATGTAATAATTAGAGCGGAAGCAATGAAACCACCTATGGATAAAGAAAGTATAAAACAATGGGTTACAGATTTAGTTCCTAAAATTAATATGAAACTTATGGGTGAGCCACAAGCTTATTATTCAGACATGGTTGGTAATCAAGGTGCTACATGTGCTGCTGTAATTGAAACTTCACATATTGTTATGCATGTGTGGGATGAAAATATACCTGCATTAATTCAGTTAGATGTTTATAGTTGTAAAGAATTAAATATTGATACTGTATTAAAAGAACTAGAACAATTTAATCCTACAAAAATAGAATTTAAATTTTTAGATAGGGAAAACAATTTAGAACTGGTGCCTGATTTTGCCAGTCATTTTAAATCAACAAGAGAACTAATGGAAAAACTAACATGAACATAGATTATAGTAGAGATGATTTACTAACACACTTTGGTAAGACAACATTAAAAGATAGATATTTATTACCCGAAGAGAAATCACCACAAGATGCATTTGCTAGAGCAGCAGAAGCATTTTCAGATAACCCAGAGATGGCTCAAAGAATATATGATTATGCATCTAAGTTATGGTTTATGTATTCTACACCTGTATTATCTAATGGTGGTTCTGCTAGGGGTATGCCTATTTCGTGTTTCTTAAATTATGTTGGCGACAGCAGAGAAGGATTAACTGGCCATTACACAGAGAACGCTTGGCTTGCATCAGTTGGTGGTGGCATAGGTGGTTACTGGGGACACGTACGTTCTGATGGTATGCTAACTTCAGGTGGTTCACAGTCTTCAGGTTCAATACCATTTATGCATGTCGTTGACAGTGAGATACTTGCTTTCTCTCAAGGCAAAACTAGAAGAGGAAGTTATGCATCATACATGGATATATCACATCCAGAAATAATTGAGTTTATTGAAATGCGTAAACCCACAGGTGGTGATGCACACAGAAAGAATTTAAATTTACATCATGGAATAAATGTAACTAATGAGTTTATGGAACTCATAGATAAATGTGTTAAAGAACCTACGTATGATGACAGCTGGAATTTAATTGACCCGCATACTAAAAAAACTGTACGTACTGTATCAGCTAGAGACTTATGGTTAAAGATACTAGAGGTTAGAGTTAACACTGGTGAGCCTTATATATCTTTTATTGACACAGTTAATGAAGGACTACCCGAAACACAAAAGAACTTAGGATTAAAAGTACATCATTCAAATCTTTGTTCTGAGATAACATTACCTACAGATGAAAACAGAACAGCTGTTTGTTGTCTGTCTAGTGTTAACTTAGAAAAGTATGATGAATGGAAAAATGATGCATTGTTTATACCAGATTTAATAAGATTTTTAGATAATGTATTACAACACTTTATTGATAAAGCACCTGAACAATTATTCAGAGCTAGGTTTAGTGCCGCACAAGAACGTAGTCTTGGTCTTGGTGCTATGGGTTTTCATGCATACTTACAATCTAAAGGCATACCATTTGAGTCTGCTATTGCTAAGTCAATCAATATAAAAATATTTAAGAATATTAAACAACAAGCTGTAAGTGAGAGTGAAAGACTTGCAGTTAAAAGAGGTGAAGCTCCAGACATGGAAGGCACTGGATTACGTAATGCACATTTATTAGCTGTTGCTCCTAATGCATCTAGTTCAATTATATGTGGTACAACGTCACCATCAATAGAACCGTACAGAGCAAACGCTTATGTACAGAAAACTATGTCAGGTTCGTTCTTAGTTAAGAACAAACATTTAGAAAAACTATTAGAAAAGAAAGGATTAAACAATGATGATATATGGACATCCATTATCGCTCAAAGAGGTTCAGTCGCTCATGTGGAAGGTTTGTCAGAAAATGAGAAAGATATTTTCAAGACTGCTATTGAGATAGACCAGAGATGGTTGATTGAACATGCGGCTGACAGACAAGAACATATTTGTCAAAGCCAAAGTTTAAATATATTTATACCAGCTGATGTGAATATAAAAGATTTACACAATCTACACATGATGGCTTGGAAAAAGAAAATTAAAACATTATACTATTGTCGTTCTGAAGCAATTAAAAGAGCGGAGTTAGTATCACAAAAAGTACAGCGAGAAATTATTCCTGAGTGGAAAGAGAATGATTGTCTTGCATGCGAAGGATAGAGGGACACATGGCATTATTTAAAGAAAGAGTACATTATAAACCGTTTGAATATGATTGGGCATTTGAAGCCTATGATATGCAACAGAAAATGCATTGGCTACCAAGTGAGGTACCATTACATGAAGACGTTAGAGATTGGAATGAAAGATTAACACCAGAAGAAAAGAACTTAATAAATCAAATATTAAAATTCTTTACACAAGGTGATGTAGATATAGCACAAGCTTATCTTGATACATATATACCAAAGTTTAAACCACCTGAAATAAGAATGATGTTGTCTGCTATTGCTACATCAGAAGCAAACCATGCACATAGTTATTCATTATTAAATGATACTATTGGTATGCCTGAAAGTGATTACAAAGCATTTCAAGAATACAAAGAAATGTCAGACAAACATAATTATTTGTTTTCTAAAAAAGGCAGCGGAATAGAAGGACTTGCTAGAGACATGGCTTGTTTCTCTGCGTTTGGTGAAGGCCTACAACTGTTTGCATCTTTTGTTATGTTATTAAACTTTCAAAGGTTTGGTAGAATGAAGGGAATGTGTCAGATAGTTACTTGGTCAATTAGAGATGAAACACACCATGTAGAAAACATGATTAAATTATTTCATGCATTGATTAAAGAGAACCCAAATATTTGGACAGAAAAATTTAAAGCAAGTATCTATCAAACATGTAGAGATATGGTTGACTTAGAAGATAAGTTTATTGATTTAGCTTTTGACATGGGTGGCATCAGAGGATTGAAACCAGAAGAAGTTAAACAATATATCAGATATATTGCTGATAGAAGATTGTTACAGCTGTCTCTTAAACCTAATTATGGTGTGAAAGATAATCCATTGTCTTGGTTAGATTGGGTATTAAATGGTGTAGAACACGCTAATTTCTTTGAGAATAGAGCAACTGAATACAATAAAGGAACTATAACTGGTAGCTTGTGGGACTAAAGTACCCTTTTTAGAAGAATAAAATGAATGATTTAGACGACATTGTGTTACCTACAACAGTAGAAGATTTAATTAAACTACTAAATAAAATATATCCAGAGAAATCACCTGTATTATCAGATGATACTAAGACAATATATTTTAAAGCAGGTCAACGTGATGTTGTCAATTTCATTAACACACTAAAGGAAAGGTCTGAAAAATAATTATGTGTTTATCAACACCTAAAGTACCAGAAGTACAACCAGCTCCAGCTCCAGTTGAGCCATCACCAATAGGTGAAACTCAAGCTCCTGAAGTTAAGACAGCAGTTGAAGAAACTTCACCAGAATTAAAAAAGAAAAAAGCAAGAAAAACAGGTACTTCTGCTTTACAAACAAGTTCTGGATTGAATATTCCTACTACATCTGGTTTAAATATATCTTAATAAACAATGGCTTATAACGATATTAGTATGTTACAAAACACCGCTAAAGAACGTTATGAGAAATTAAAACAAGATAGAGAACATTTTTTAGATAGAGCACAAGAGTGCAGCGAATTAACAATCCCATCATTATTACCGCCAGACGGTTTTCATTCATCCACTGAATTATACAATCCATTTCAATCAGTCGGCGCAAGAGGTGTAAACAATTTAGCATCAAAATTATTGTTATTATTATTACCACCCAATTCCCCATTTTTTAGATTATCAATAGCAGGAAATGCTAAGAAAGAATTAGAAACACAAAAAGATTTAAAATCAGAAATTGAAAAATCATTAGCTACTATTGAAAGAGAAGTATCAGCTAAGATAGAACAACTTGCTTTAAGAGTATCAGTATTTGAAGCATTAAAACATTTAATTGTATCTGGTAATGTATTAACATACTTACCTAAAAAAGGTTCAATGAGAGTTTACCCTTTAACAAACTATGTTGTAAGAAGAGATGCTAGTGGTAATGTTTTAGAAATAGTTATTAAAGAAAGTATTACACCATTAGATTTAAATGAAGATATTAGAAATCAAGTTATTGCTGACGCTGATTACAAATCAGATGAAGACGTAGATATATACACACATATCTATAAATTAGATAAAGATAAATATTACGTATGCCAAGAAGTTAAAGGTATAAAAATTCCAGAGTCTATTGGTAATTACTCTTTAGACAACATGCCTTACCAAGCATTAAGAATGGTAAGAGTTGACAATGAAGATTATGGTAGAGGTTACGTAGAAGAATTTTTAGGAGATTTAAAATCCTTAGAAGGATTATCTCAATCACTTGTAGAAAGTGCTGCTGCATCTTCTAAAGTAGTATTTATGGTTAAACCTAATTCAGTTACTAGAAAAAAAGATTTATCTTTAACTAGAAATGGTGACATTATCACTGGTTCTAAAGATGATGTTTCTGTATTACAAACTGAAAAACAATATGATTTACAAGTAGTTGAAAGAAGTATTGCAAAGTTAGAAGAAAGAATGTCTTATGCATTTTTATTACACACAGCAATACAAAGAGATGCAGAAAGAGTTACAGCACAAGAAATTAGATACATGGCAGAACAATTAGAAACTGCTATGGGTGGTATTTATTCTTTATTGTCTCAAGAATTTCAATTACCTTTAGTTACGATATTAATGAAAAGAATGTCTCAAGCAAATGAGATACCTTCTTTACCTAAAAACTCTGTAAGACCTACTATTATTACAGGCATTGAAGCATTAGGCAGGGGAAATGATTTACAAAAATTAAGAGAATTTGTTGCTGAGGTAGCAAACCTAGCACAAGTAAATCCTCAAATAGTTCAATCATTGAACACACAGGATTTAATAAAAAGAATTGCAACTGGATTAGGCATTGATACTGAAGGTCTGATGAAGACTGAAGAAGAATTAATGGCTGAAGAAGAAGCAATGATGAGTCAAATGCAAAACCAGCAAATAATGGGAATGGCTGAAAAAGCTGTTGCACCTATTGCTAGTGGCATGATGAAACAACAAGAGGAAAAGTAACATGGTAGATAAAGTAGAAGTAGTGGCAGAAGAAACTACTGCCGAAAAACCTGTTGTAGAAGAAACACAACAGACAGAACAAGCAAACGAGACACAGTCCACACAAAGTAAACCAGAAGGTTTGCCAGAAAAATTCAATTCAGTTGAAGAGCTGGCTAAATCATATTCTGAGTTAGAGAAAAAACTTGGTGCACAATCTCAAGAAAGACCTTCACCAGCAAATCCAAATCCACAGTCTGATAATAAATCAACTTTGGAAGTAGCTGAAAATGCTGTACAAGATGCTGGTTTAGATATGACTACTCTTCAAAAAGAGTATTCAGAAAAAGGTGAGTTAGATACTAAGTCTTACGAAGCTTTAGAAAAAGTTGGTATTACTAAACAATATGTTGATAATTATATTGCTGGCCAGCAAGCGTTGGCTGAACAAACAGCGGCAGAAATAAAAGATACTGTTGGTGGTACTGAAGCATATAACGACATGGTCAGTTGGGCTGCTAATAATATGACTGATGGTGAAAGACAAGCTTACAACAAAGCTGTTAATAGCCCAGATAAAGAAACTGTTAAACTTGCTGTCAATGCACTTAAAGCTCAATATGAAAGAGCTAATGGTGTTGAACCAAGATTAGTAGAAGGCAAAGCTGCACCTACTCAAGAACAAGGTTTTAAATCTTGGGCTCAAGTAACTGAAGCTATGGCTGACCCTAGATATGCTAAAGATATGGCATATCAAGAAGAAGTAAAAGCTAAACTAGAAAACTCTAACCTATAGGAGAGAACATGTACGGTAAATCAAAAGGAAAAAAAATGTTAAAAGGTGGTCAGAAAAAATTACCTATGGCATTAAAGAAAAAAATAATGAAAGCTAAGAAGAAAAAATAATGGCTAAAAAAGGTTTATACGCTAACATCCATGCTAAAAGAAAAAGAATAGCAGCGGGTAGTGGAGAGAAAATGCGTAAGGTTGGAAGCAAAGGCGCACCAACTGCAAAGCAATTTAAGAGAGCAGCCAAAACAGCTAAGAAAAAGTAATGGTTGCTAAAAGATACCAAAGTCCTTCTGGCGGCTTAAATGCCGCTGGGAGAAAATACTTTAAAAGAAAAACAGGTTCTAATTTGAAAGCGCCTGTAACGGGTAAAGTAAAAAGAGGTTCTAAAGCTGCGGCTCGTAGAAAATCTTTCTGTGCTCGTATGTCTGGAGTAAAAGGTGCTATGGTTAAAAATGGTAAACCTACCAGAAAAGCATTAGCACTTAGAAAATGGAAGTGTAGATAATGTCACCATTAGGTAAAAAGATATTTAGACTTAAGAGTCTAATAATGAAATGTCGAGAGAAAGGTAAGTTTTCTCTTGCCATCAGGTTAGCTGATAAACTAGCTAGCTTATAGTTGTGCTTTCTGTTTAGAAGGCAACTGCCAAAACATAAACAAAGTCTAACGACTTGACCGCTTGCGGGCGACAATCTTGTTTGTGAAACTGGAGATATGTAGAGGCTTTTAAAACCAAACGTCAAACCATAAAAGGAGAATAATTATGGCAAACGCAACCCCTGTTAGTGTTGGTAAAATCAACGCTGGTGGTAGTGAAGACGCTTTGTTTCTGAAAGTTTTTGCAGGTGAAGTACTTACTTCATTTGAGAGAGCTTCAGTTACTCAAGGTGCTGAAATGGTGAGAAGTATCTCATCAGGTAAGTCAGCAACTTTCCCAGTAATGGGTAGAGTTGATGCGTCATATCACACTGCTGGTTCAGAAATTACTGGCTCTGACGTAAACCACAATGAGAAAGTCATTACAATTAATGACCTTCTATTATCTTCAGTATTCTTATCGAATATCGAAGAAGCAAAAAACCACTGGGATGTAAGAAGTGCATACTCATCTGAAATCGGTAGAGCATTAGCTTTCCAAAAAGATAAGCACATATTACAAACTATTGGTCAAGCTGCACAAGCTTCTGCAAACGTATCTGACACTGGATATGGTGCAGGAACTGTATTAACAAATACTTCAATTGCATCTGCAACAGCTTCAACTGCTGCTGACGCTATGATTGAAGAGTTGTTCAACGCAGCTAAAGCATTAGACGCTAACTACGTTCCAAAAGAAGGTAGAAAAGCGTTCATTAGACTAGAAGAATACTACAAACTAGCTAATGCGACTAACGCAGTTAACGTTGACTTTAGTGGTCAGGGTTCAATCGCAGAAGGTAAAGTAGTGAAAATTGCTGGTATTGAATTAGTACCAACAGCTCACTTCGTAGCTTCAGATTACTCTGCATCTACTGATGTAAACGGTGGTTCTGCTACAGCTGGTGGTTCTAACCCACAACAAGTGAACCTAGCAAACTATGTTTGTTTAGTGTCTCACCCAAGTGCGGCGGGAACTGTTAAATTAATGGACTTGGCAGTTGAGTCAGAATATGACATCAGAAGACAAGGAACATTAATGGTAGCTAAATACGCAATGGGACATGGCGTCCTAAGGCCTGAGGCTGCTGTAGGAATTAAAGAAGCGTAATTGTTTCTTTAACCAATTTGATAAGGGGATGGGAGACTGTCCCCTTGTCATTATCTAAAATATTATTAGGAGATTATGACTACAAGAATTACACCAACGACTGAATTACAGGCGATAAATATTATGTTATCAACTATTGGTGAAGCTCCAGTTAACTCAATAACAGGAACTACTACAGTTGACGTATCTGTCGCTAAAAATATTTTAGATGAAACTTCAATGTCTATTCAATCACAAGGATGGCATTTTAATACCCACCATAAATATACTTCATTATCTTTAGATGGTGATAATAAAGTTCCTCTACCATCTAACTGTGTCAAAGCTGATGCAAGTTCAAATTATAGATATTTAGATTACACAATTAGAAATGGTTATTTATATGATTTAACTAACCACACAGATGTTTTTACTTCGGCTCCAGCTGAAGTTGATTTAGTTTTAGTACAACAGTTTGAACAATTACCTGAATATGCAAGACAATATATTACCTTAAAAGCAGCTAGAAGATTTGCTGCTAGATACATTGGTGATAAAGCTATTATTGATTTAATTGCAGCTGATGAGAATGAAGCATTAATGTCTTTTCATCAAGCAGACAGTCAAGAAGCTGATGTTAACATGTTAGAAGGTGATGCAAATACTTATTCAATAATTAATAGACCAACTAGAAGGACATACTAATGGGTAGTGTGGTTTCACAGAGCATACCTAATTTTCTAAATGGTATATCTCAGCAGACACCAACACAACGAAGTGTTAACCAAGCTGAAGAACAAATAAATTTTCAAAATAATATTGTTGAAGGTTTAACTAAAAGACCATCTTTAGAATACATAGCAACATTAGATGCTAGTAATGTGTTTCCTAACACAACAAAGTTTTGGTCTATTCAAAGAGATGAAGATAACCAGTACATTGTAGCATTTTACAATGGCGGTGTTAAAGTTTATGATTTATTAGGTAATGAAAAAACTGTGACTATTTCTAGTGGTTCTAGTTATTTAACATCCACAAATCCAAGAAGAGATTTTAAATTAGTTAATATTGCAGATTATACTTTTATAGCAAACAAATCTGTAACAGTAGCAGCTGATAGTACAACAAGTGCTGCAAAGAATGAAGAGTTTTATATTAATGTAGTTACAACAAACTACGGAAGAGAATACACAGTAGAACTAACACATCCTGATATGACAACTGATTTAGGATATGGATTAAAAGTTGCTTTACAATTACCAACAGGTTCTAATGCAACACATGATGCCGCTTATAGAGATACGGCACACGTTGCTGATATTTTAATGTATGGCACTTCTAGTGCTTATTGGGATGGCTCATCTTCAGCAGCATTTAAAGTTGTAAGAACTGACACAGGTGCAACTTTGACATCAACACAAGGTTTAGGTACATATTCAGGGTTTACCAATTATTTTGATTTTCAATTAATGAACTCAGTTATCTATGGTGAACCAACAGATAATGACAGTAATTACACTATAGAAACAGGAGATGGCTCTGGTAACTCAGGTATGTATGCTATTAGAGATGAAATATCAGATTTTACTAAATTACCTTATCATGGTGTTGCTGACACTAAAATAAAAATTACTGGTGATGAAGGTGATACTTTGTCTGATTACTGGGTTAAGTTTGAAACTGACGGTGTATGGAAAGAAACTATTGCGCCAGACACAAGTTTAGGTTTAGATAATTCTACAATGCCACACGCATTGATTAATAACAATGACGGCACATTTACATTTCAAGAAATTGATTGGACTGATAGAACTTGTGGAGATAGTGATAGTAATGCTGACCCAACTTTTGTTGGTAAGAAAATTCAGAATTTAACATTTTATAAAAATAGATTAGGTGTATTGTCTGGAGAAAATTTAATCTTTACAGAAAATGCTAGTTTCTTTAATTTCTTTTCTAGTACAGTTACACAAGTTTTAGATACAGACCCTATTGATATTTCTGCGTCTGGTACACAGGTTAACACACTTAAAAATTCTGTGTCATTTAACGAAACATTATTATTGTTTTCTGATACAGCACAATACAAATTAAATAGTACAGGTGAAGCAATCACACCAACTACAGCTATACTTAATGAAGTATCAAGTTTTGAACATGATGACAATGTAAGGCCTGTGTCTGCTGGTAAGTTTGCTTACTTTGCGCAATCAAGAAATAACAATACAGCAATTAGAGAATATTTTGCTGATGATGATACATTAACAAATGATGGATTAGATATAACAGTTTCTGTTTCAAATTTAATACCAACAAATGTATATCAATTAATCAGTAATACAACAGAAGATACATTAATTGCATTAGCTGCGGATAGCACTGACACACAAACAGCTCCTTATGCTGCTGGTAGTGCAGTTGACCCTACTTACGCAAACACTATGTACATTTATAAATACTTTTTTGATAGAGGTGAGAAAGTACAAACAGCATGGTCTAAATGGACTTTTACTGGTGTTAAGATTTTAGGTGCAATGACAGTTGATAGTTTTGTCTATGCATTAGTTGCAGAGAATACAGATACAAAATTAGTTAAATTAGACTTAAGAAATTTAAAAGACCAAACAATAGGTTTTGGTATTTACTTAGATTTAAAAACATCTGTTACTGGTACTTATGATAGTGGTACGGATTTAACTACATTCACGTCACCGTATGGTGCAAAGACAGGTTTGATTGCCATAGATACTGCTAATGGTAATAACTATAGTGCAACAAATACATCAGGGTCAACTTACACAATAGAAGGAGACCACACAAGTTTATACATTGGTGTACCTTTTGAGTCCACTTACAGATTATCACCTCAATATATTAGAGAAAGTTCTGGTAGAGGTTTAGTAGCTATTACATCTGGTAGATACCAAATAAGAAATATTAGATTTAATTATGAAAATTCTGGTTTCTTTCAAGTAGAAGTAACACCTACTGGTAGAGATAAAAGTACAACAATTATGAACGGTTATATTATTGGTACTGCTACAAGTAAAGTAGGAATACCAGCAATTAACTCAGGTACTCTTTTGGTACCCGTTATAGCCCGAAACACAGATTTTACACTTGATATTAAGAGTAGTTCGCATCTACCTGTATATATTGCAAGTGCTGAAATTGAAGGCTATTATCACACACGTTCAAGAAGGATTTAATATGAAAGAAGCTTTTGTGCGGGAAGCACAACTTATAGATGCTATACATTTAGCACCTAGATTAAGAAAAATTGATAGAGAAGAAATTAGAGCTGCAAGTAATGTATCTTGTTTAGAAGCTTTAGTTACACCATTTACATCTGATAATGCCAAAACATATTCAGTTGTTAAAACAGAAACTGATGAAGTTATAGGAATGTTTGGTTCCGCACCTTCACATGACCCTGAGTACGGTGTAGCATGGTTATTGTCTAGTGAAGATTTATATAACCATACAAAAGAATTTGTAAAACAATCACCACACTGGATAAGTGAAATGGGAAAAGGTTATACTTATCTATATAATTTTGTAGATAAAAGAAATTGGAAATCACTTAAGTGGTTGCAATATTTAGGGTTTGAACCCAAAGAACAAATAGATAATTATGGTGTAGGTAATATGCCGTTTTTATTAATGATAAAGGAGATAAAACAATAAACTATGTGTGATGTAGTTACTGCTTTAAAAATAGGTGCAGCAGTTTATTCGCACCAATCAAAACGAGCTGTAGCAAAAGGAAAAAATAAAGCTAATGAACAAACACGTAGAAACTCTGACCAAGCATATCTTAATGATATATCAAAAATAGATAGAGAAGCAGTGTCAGCTAGTAGAGAAAAACAAGCTGAAGATATGAAAAACAAATTAAAAAAGCAAAAAGACATAGCAAAAAGTTTAAATTTAAATGCTGGTAATGGAGATAAAATTATACAAGATATTACAGGAACTTATGACCAAGCATTTTTAGATACAGCTAGAGATTATGAAACAGATGTATTTAGATTAGACACACAAGAAAAAGAAGCTTATGCAGCTCAACAAAGAAGATATAATAGTATTAAACCTGTGTCTATGCCTAGTGATACTGGTTTATTCTTAGAAGTAGCAACAATAGGTGCTGAAGGTTATCAAGCTTATAAAAATGATACTTTACCAAACAAAAATACAGGTTTATTTAATTCAACTAATACAAACACATACGCATCAACAGATTTTGAGGATTATAAATAATGGCATATAAATCAAGAGTAAGTAATAAATATATGGGTGCAACATTTGCTGGACAAGTAAATGCAGCATCAGACTCAGAAGCTATGGATTTAGCAAGAACACTACAAAGAACTGTTAATCCAGCTTTAGAAAGAATATATAAAAGAAACATTGAAAAACAAAAAGATACTGCAAAAGAAAAGATTAATCAATTATTTTTAGAAGGTAAAAAATCTGATGTTATTCAACAAGAAATACTAGAGGGAAAACATCCAGAATTATCTGGTAGATATGTAGAAAAAACTGTGTCTTATCACACAGGAAGACATGAAGCTATTGATGCTATTTCTAATATAGAAGCAAATAAAAATAAATATGACCATACTAAAACTAATTTACCAGCATTTTATAAAGAATATTTACCTAGTTTTGCTAATAAAGATGGTTCTTATACACTAGGGTTTGCTGCTGTCTTTAATCAATACAAAACTAAAGAAGCTATTAATGATGCTGAAGTTAGAAACAAATATGCTAAAACACAAAAAATTAATCAAGGTGCTAAAATAATATCTAATGTACCTGTTAATGAAGTATGGGACACAGTTAATTCGTTAAATGTCCCGCTCCCACCAGAAGAAGGTCAAACCAAACCTAGACAATTTTATTCCAATGAAGAACTTAATGAAGTTGTTTTACAACATGCTGGTAATTTATTAGACACAGCTACTACCCCAGAAGAAATTGATAGAGCATTAAAAGTATTAACGGCAGACAGAGGATTAGCAAAAGATGGTACTAAATTAGGTTCTTTAGTTGATACTAAAAGAAGTGACGTTTCTGAATTAGTTGGAAAATTAAATAGAAGAAGAACTGTTTTAGTTACAAATAATAGAATTGAAAATGAATACAAAGAAACAAAACAAAAACAAGATTTAGTAAAAAAATTGTTTGAAAAAAATGCTGATGGCTCTGAAAAATCTTTTCAAGAAAAACAAAAATTTTTAGAAGATGCAAAAACATTTGGCGATATTTCTTTTTATAACTCTATTAACAATATTATTACAAGTGATATATCACAAGTAAACAATGACCCTAATCAATTAGGTAATTTTATGACTTCTATTTTAGAAGGTACTTATGCTGATTTTACAGACATGGTAAAAGACTTTGATAAAAATAAATTTTCACAAGACCAATTATCTAAAGCTATAACTTATTGGAACACTTGGAAAAACAATTATGATAAAGGTGTTAAACCAATCTGGCAAACTAATGATACTTACACAAACTCAACAGCATATATTTTAGATGCTGTAGCTGAACCTTTTAGAGATAAACTTGGTAATATAATGAAAGGTGGTGAGTTTGCACAGTATAGAGCTAGAAATTATATTATACAAACTATTGAAGAAGAAGAAATTAGTTTCTACAATAAAAACAATAGAAAACCAACTGAATTAGAAAGACAACAAATTATAACTAAAATAGGTGATTACGTTATAAAACAATTTACAACAAGAAATAAAAATGTTGAATTACAGACATTTACAGAACAAGAAGCTGCTGCTTTTAAAGCAGACCAAGAAAGAAAAGATAAAGAATTAAAATATCAACAATCAGGTATTGATGTTCCTCTTTTAAATTTAAAAACAACACTACAAAATAAAACTAATGTTCCAAAACTTCCTAAAATGGAAACATCTTGGTTTAAATTAGATAGTACAGACCGAAAAAATTATATTGAAAAAACTGTTATTCCAACTGTTCAACAATTTTTAACACAATCTTTTGGTGTACAATTAACACCAGAAATGTGGGATTCATTAACAGATGAAGATGCACAAAACATGTATGGAAACGTTGCTCAAGCATTTGGTATTGACCCTAACATTGTTCAAATTGCAATTGGAAATATACTTAGAGGACAACAATAATAATGGCTGAAATACCTACACTTACCTTAAACAACTTAACATTTGATAATAAAAAACCTATAGATGATATAGAGATTTTTGGTGTTAACGTATCTGAAGTACAACGTACAAAACTTAAAAAAGCACAAGATGCAGAAAAAGCTTTAGAAGAAATACAATCAGAAAAATTTTATAATACTTTAAAAAGTTATTATTCATACAGAGAAAACGATACATCTTTTAGTAATATGTCTCATGCAGATTTGTTACAGTATTTTTATGAAGACAGGTCATGGAGAAACAATAACACTATTTCTATGGGTTTAGATTTATTAGATGTAAGTGAAAATGATGAGCAAAGAAATAAAGAGTTTGCTTATATATCACAAACTTTTAATCAATTACCGTCATTTTGGTGGAATCAACCAGAAAGAAATTTCTCTGATTGGTTAATAGATAATGGTGGTGCTTTATTAGCTGACCCAGTAAACTTAGTTGGTTTTGGTATTGGTGGACAAGCTGGAAAACAAGCTTACAAACAAGCATTAAAAGAAGCTTTAAAAGGTAAAGTTGCTAGTGAAATTTCTAAAAAGACTTTAATGGAAGCGCAAAAAAGAGCTAACAAAGCTGCATTAGGTAAAGCTGTTAAAAAAGGAGCTTTAGTAGAAGGTGGTATTGGCGGTGTTGCTGCTTTAGGTCAAGATGCTATTTTACAAAACATAGCTATTAAAACAGGTGTTCAAGATGAATTTGATTTAAAACAATCTGCTATAGCAACTGGAGCTGGTTTTGGTTTTGGAACTGTTTTTGGAGCTGGATTTACGTATGGTGGTTTTAAACTAGGTTCAAGACAAATTAAAAATCAAGCTATTAAACAGTTGGATGATTTACACAAATATGGAAGAGATGAAATAACAGGTAAACAATTATTTACAGATTTAGCTGTACCAAAAAAAGAAACATTATTATATAAAAATTTAACTAAAGAACAAATTGATGAGATAGAAATTAGAAGTACAATTAAAGCTAAATCACCTGAAAAAGTAGCAGATGAAATGTTAGAAGCTTTAGGAAAACCTATCCGAACAGATAGCAAACCACCTAAAGAACCTTTTAACTTTACAAAATATGAACCAACAACTACAACAAGATATTTAAGATATTTAGCTAATGAAATTTTATCTGATATAGATTCAGGTAAAATGACATTTCAAGATATTCAGGTAGCTGCTGAAAGACTGGGAAAAGACCCTGAAGCATTAATTAAAAACTTTAAATCACGTTCTAAAGCTGATAGAGAATTAGCAGCTGAAATAGTAGCACATGCCGATTTAATGTTTAGAACTACAGATGATTACATTAAATTAACTCAACAATATGTTGACCCTTCACTTACAGCCGCAGAAAAGCAAAAGCTTGCAAAAAGATTGGCTATTTATGAAGATTATTTAAATGATTTAATTATAAATCAAAAAACAGAACAACAAAATATTGCAAGAGCACAGGTTGCAGGTAGAATTACAAAAGATAAACAAAGAGCTACTGAATTAATTATTAGTCCAGAAGACCCTAAATGGAAAGAATTAAAGTTAAAAAATAAAGATGCTTATTATGAAGCAATTGCTAAATTAGAAGATAATAACCATGTTATCTTATCTTTACAAAACGCTAAAAAAGTTGATTCTTGGGATTTAGCAGCTGAATATGTAAACAATAACCTTTTGTCATCCCCAGATACACATATTTTAAATATTGTGTCAGGATTAACACAGACTCAATGGAAACCTTTTGTTATGTTGTTACGTTCTGCTAATTTATCTCTTAAAGATAAAAACAGAGCAGCAATTGTTGCTAGAGAAGCTTTTGAAACTTACGTATATCAATACACTTATTTAGCACATAGTATAAAAAGAATGTATAAAAGTTTTAGAGTAGGAAGACCATTGTTAGATTCTACTCAAATGAAATATGACAGCAATATTAGACAAGGTCAATTACAAAGATGGATTAATTCTACAGGTGAATTACTAACAAGTCCTTTAGGAAAAGCTGGTGCTCTTTTACAAAGAGGTGTTGTTAATCCAATTGCTTATGGAGTAACACTTCCAATGCGTGTATTATCTGCTGGAGATGAGTTTTTAAAAACTATGTTCTATAAAGCTAGAATGACTGCGCAAATAAATAGTTTAATTATAAAAAATCACCCTGAGATTTTAGGTGGTAATTTAAAATCTTTTGGTGATAGATTTAAAAATAGAGCTCAATATAAAAAACTATTTAAAGAATATGAATCTCAATACTTTGCTAAAAGTGGTGAAGCAATACCAACAGCAGATTTAAATATTAGAGGTTTATCAGAAGCAGATAAAACAACAATTAATGACCCGCTAGAATATGCTAGGGAAGGTACGTACACACAATCAGCTTATTCTGTAAATCCTGTAACAGGTAAAAAAGAAGGTGGAATCACTGGTTTAGTTTTAGGTTTAACGAATAAAGTTAAAGCGCTAAGAGTATTTGGATTACACTTTATTAATACACCATCAAACTTATTAAGATGGAATTTTCAACATTTACCATTGCTTGGTCGTTTTCAATTTCAAATGAGACACATGTTAGCTAAAGGTGCAGATGGTAAATATTTAAACCCAGAAGCGGCAGCAGAAGCAAACGCAAGAATACAAGCGGGATGGTTATTATGGAGTACAGCAATATTTATGGCTGTTAATGGTAAATTTACAGGTGGTGGTTCTACTAATTATTTAACTAATAGAGAAAGAGAAAATGTAACAGGTTGGCAACCTTACTCTTATAAAAAAGAAGATGGGACACATATTTCATTAAACAGACTTGACCCTATCTTTATGCCTTTCTTTATAGCAGCTGATGTTGTAGAATCTGTAAATGAGTTTTTTAGATATAATGAAGAAATGCCAGAAGACATTGAAAGACAATACACTGAATTAGCTATGGGTGTTGTTTCTTCTTTAACTAAGAATTTAACTTCTAAATTTTATACTAAAAATATTTTAGAAACAGCATCTTTCTTATTTGGTGATGATTTAATGAAATCAAGAAATCCTGAAAAATTAGGAGACTCTGTATTAGCAAGAGCTATTTATAAAGCTGTTCCTTTATCAGGTGGATTACGTTATTTAAGTAGAGTTCAACAAGATGAACAAAAAGAATTATACAATTTTAATGATAGAATGAAAGCTTTAAATCCATTTAAAAACGGTCAAGAAAGTGTTATGCCACAGCGTAACATGTTTGGAGAAGTTATTGATAGAAAAAATGGATGGTTATTTGGTTTAGGTGGTCAGACAGGTTTGTGGTCTTCACCTTTTGCTATGACTAAATTTAAAAACAATGAAACAGCAAAATTCTTTGAAAACAGAAAATTTTTATATAAAGCTCCACCAGCTAAAGATAGAAACACAGGTATTGATTTAAAAGAATTAAAACATCCAGTGACAGGTCAAACCGCATACGATATGTGGCGAGAAAAAGTTGGTCAAGTAAAATTAAATTATAAAGGTAAAGATGTTGTTTTAAAAGAATACATTGAAAATTTAATATCTGATAAAACTAGCGATTTATATAGAGTGTCTAGTCAATTATATATAGATTTAAATGGTTCAGTAGAAGATGTAAGACAACAGGTTATATTAAATATTGTACATGCGGCTGAAAGTGCTGCGTATGCTGAGATGTTTAAACAATTTCCAATTATACAAAAAACTATGGAAGAAAGAGGTTTAAATATACAAAATATACAGGATAATTATTTAAAAACCTTTTTAAAAACATTACAACAATAAAGTACCCCTTTTAGAAGAATATAACAATTATGGCTAATTCATTTGTAAGATATACAGGCGACGGTAGTACCGCTGCGTACGCTATTCCTTTTTCTTATAGAAGTACAGACGATTTAACAGTCACAATATCAGGTGTAGAAACATCAGCCTACACACTTGATGGTGCTGGAACTACATTAACATTTGATACCGCACCAGCTGACCAGTCTGCTATTGAAATAAGAAGATATACAAGTCAAACAACCAAATTAGTAGATTATAGTTCAGGTTCAGTTTTAACTGAAAACGATTTAGATACAGATAGTGACCAAGCGTTCTATATGTCTCAAGAGGCAATAGACAAAGCTGGTGATGTTATCTCATTAGATAACACAGATTTTAACTGGGATGTACAAAATAAAAGATTAAAAAATGTAGCTGCTCCCACAGCTGATAATGATGCTGTTAACAAAGCATTTATTTCTACAAATTTACCTAACATTACTACAGTAGCAGGTATTAGTAGTGATGTGACCACAGTAGCTGGTATTAGCTCTGATGTGTCAACGGTAGCAACGAATGACGCAAATGTTACTACTGTTGCTGATAACATTAGTTCTGTTAACACTGTAGCAACAAACATTAATGACGTAATCAAAGTCGCTGATGACTTAAATGAAGCAATATCTGAAGTAGAGACTGTTGCCAACGACTTAAATGAAGCAACTTCTGAAATTGAAGTTGTTGCTAATAATATTACTAACGTAAATACTGTAGGTACTAACATAGCTGACGTTAATACGGTAGCTGCTAATGATACTAATATTACTACAGTTGCAGGTAATGATACAGATATTTCTACAGTAGCAGGTATTTCAGCTAACGTAAGTACAGTTGCAGGTATATCAGCAGATGTAACAAGTGTTGCTAATGATGCTACAGATATTGGA
>Ga0070750_10000268_pt1 | contig 28955 bp, 31 predicted proteins | sample VirMetDEL_Nov_24_FD_77013 | JGI IMG/M metagenome (GOLD analysis project Ga0070750, IMG submission 77013) | Aqueous microbial communities from the Delaware River and Bay under freshwater to marine salinity gradient to study organic matter... | ecosystem: Environmental > Aquatic > Marine >...
AATCTCATGAGAAGCAGATATTGCGTATGAAGCAGTAGCTACAGATATAGTTCCGTTAGCTAATGATGCAGTATATGAATTAAAAGTAGTTTCGTCTAATTTTCCAGTACCGACTACTTGTCCGTTTACGCTAATAGACCCAGATACTAGCAAAGATCCGGTAAGATTACCGTAGCTTCCTAGTTGATCGCTAATCTGTTTCCATTTAATTAATGCCATTAACTAACTAATTTACCGGTTATCATAAATTCATCATCTGAATCTAGCTCAAAGTTAAGATTATTGTTAAAAGTTATAACCACATTAGTTCCGTCATCAGCTATCGAGTCTATAGCATCTATTTCAGCTGCAACTCCATTAACATACACAGTAAAATCGTCTTTTTCTACTGCAGGAAACCCTGCTGGTACAGTGGCAAACGAAATATTTGCAAAAGTTACTACTGGATCAGATACTGTTACAGTAGTATTATTACTTGTAAATGCATTATTTAATGCTGTATATGCTTTTTGTTCTGCTGTCATAGCTTCTTGTACTGTTTGTATAATTCTACTAGCCGCTCTATCATAAAATCTTACTGTTCTAGAATTAATTCTTGTTGATGAATATCTTGCCATTTATAAATATTATAAGTCATTAATATCTTTTACTACTTCTGTGCCAAATAACACAGCTGATTTATTAAAGTACTTCATAGAGCCTTGTGGTAGAGTATTTATACCGTCAGGTACTATGTGTCCTAATAAGTTTATATTAAAATTAGTCTTTACTGTTCTATCTTGCCCCTGTACTAGTTCCGTTGTAGTAGTATAATTATCAATCATAGCTCTAAATTGAAACTTATCAGGGTCGCCCCAATAAGCATCAGATGCAAAATTAATATTCTCAACTAATTTGTTCATTTGCTCGATGTATTGAGTGAATATTACACAAGAATATACTATGTTTACATAATCTGGTATAACTATAGCTTGATATTCTTTTTGTATTGATCTATTATTTAAAGCAGAAAACCTATCATACTGGTTTTTCTTACTCCATTTCTTTTCAAACACACCAAATTGAGTAGGTAAGTTAGCATCCATCTTATTTCCTAAAGATCTATTCTTTTCTACACTATCTCTTTTTAACATTATTAACGGTAATTGTATTTTACCGTTTCTATCTCTATAAAATCCATCTTTCTGTACAGCATGCCAGCGTTCTGGTGACCCATATAATACTGGAACGGTCTTTTTAACGCCGTTTTGCATAACAGATGGTTTAATTACATTATTAAAATAGTAAAATATAGCTTCATCTATATCTCTAAGTCCTAAACTAAATCTTTTTACGTTATCATCCTTTACAGATCTCTGTAATTCTCTCTTTTTAAGGTCTTGTATAGGTTGTTTTTCAGCTTCATAGCTTTCTACCTTGTAAGAGTCTATAGAATTCTGCGATTTCTGTGCAGTAGATTTAGGTAATACTTTATTCGTAGCCATATTCTATTAATATTCTTCGTTTTGAGCAAAAGTTATACCAGTTTGCTCTCTTCTTGTTTGATGACAGTCTAGAATCAATGAAACTGATGTTCCAAATCTACTCCCATAGTCGGTTAAGTTGTAACTCTTGTCTCTGCCAAGGAATAATTGGTTCTCTCTCACTGTATCTACTATATAGTAGTCTTCTTGCCAATTTATTATGTCTCCTACTTCAGGAACGACTGATACATCTTCTAAATCTCTTCTTAAAAGAGCAAAAGATGCTTCTCTTGTTAGATCTGGTCCGAAATCATCGGTAGTTACTACTTGATCCCCTCTAGTTATCAAACAATTTAATTTTAAAGGTTCTAAAAACGCTTTTTGTAAGCCTTCTCCGTAAATATTTACTTCTGTATCTTTAATACTAAACTTATAGTAAAGAATCTCTTGTTCTACTATGTCTTTTAACAGTTCTCTGTTAATTCCTACTAATAAGTTAAAGTCTCTATTACTTCCGAATAACATTACTTCTTTTCTATTGTTTTTTCACCTATATTTACTACTCTTATCTCTTTATATTTAGTTAAAGCGTTCTGTTTTAATGCTTGAAACGCTTCTAAACCTGATTTTTGAGTAATAAGTTTAACTTTTAATGTTTCTCTGTTATCTCCTTCATCTGCCGCCATAGTTACTGTAGTTACTCCAGGTAGAGCTCTTATAAGCTCAGCTATTTTACTAGATCCTTCTTGATCATCATAGATTACCTGTACCATACCTGTATAAGTATGGAATTCTACCTCACTAAGTAACTGCATTAACTTCATTATCCTACGTATATCGTCATTGGCACTCCAGAAAGTGTTTGTCTCATATAATCAGTCTCTGTAGCTTGATTTTCCAGTTGAGTTTTTCTAGAAGCCATGTTTAAAAGCTCTGCTAGTTCATTTAACAGCTTTTCTTTTTCAGCTCTAGCATCAGTTAATAAGTCTTGTTGGTTAAGAGTAGCTTCTGAACCAGGAACTGGTACTGTTGTATACTTTCCTCTTACGTAAGCAAGTAGTTCTTTGGCTAAAGCAAGGGTATATCTGTAGATCCAGTCTCTACCAGGTGTATTTATCTTTAAAAATGTTGGATTAGTATAAGGAACTTCAGATACATTGTTTATTTTTTCGTTTCCATCTTCAAATACTGCTCCTTCTTTATCTTCTAATTTATAATATTCAAATCTTAAGTTTCCAGCTTTAACTGGTATAGGGAATAACTTAAGTCTATTGTTTACTACCTCAAAAGAGTAACTAGATCTTCTTATTTGATCGTTAAATTCAATTGCTTGTACTTTAAGAATGTCATAAGACGCAGGCATTAGTAAGAAATTTACTCCTGGAGAATAAGATCCAAAGTCAAAAGCATCCATTAACGATTGAATACCTGTACCTGTACCTGCATATGGGTCAAAATATCTTAATATAGCTGGTGGAGATTCATAAAATACTCTTCTTATCTCTATACCACCTGTAATATCGTTATCTGTAGCCCATTGATCTAAGTCATAATCTTGTATCGAAGCTGTAACAGCTAAAGATCCGGTATATCTTGTTACTTTTCCTCCTACTTCTGCTTCAGTTCCATATTCTTGGCTAATTTTTATAGCTCTCTGTAAAGAAGGTGTTACTATTTTGTCGTTAATAGTAGTTTCACTAGAAGCTCCTTCCATAGAAAGATAGTTTTCTCTAATTTTATATTGAAATACTAAATTACCATACGTAGTTGTAGCTTCTTCAAAGCATGCAAAAAAAGATCCAGATGTAAGCTCTACATCCATCATTGGATAACCTAATCTAGTTGCACAAAATTTAGCTACTTTAACAGCTTCTGCTTGGAAGTCTGCATCGTCATCATAAAAGCCGAATGGAGTCATGCCTGCAGAGAATGTAGCTGACCCATTCCATATTTGTATATCCGCCATACCTTATACGTTTTTATATAAATAGTAATAAAAAAAGGGCCCGAAGGCCCTCTAATCATAAAAAGTATCCTATGTTATTTTTTCTTTAAAATGTGATATAGGACAAAAGCACCTACTAATCCTAGTAAGCCTTCATTACTCAATCCTCCTAATATACCCATGATATTATCTACCACTGATACTTCAGGCCAGAATGGTATTACAGCACCTTTAAAAAGTACTTCAAATACAACACCGAGAGCAATGATGCTTATCCCGATTTCTGTTAGTGCGTCGACCCAAGAGCCAACTTTTTTAAAAAAATCCATATATTGAAATTTAGTTAAACATAGATAACTGTTAACTTGTGGAAGGAATTCCATCTAATATAAATAGGCAAAAAAAAAAGAGGCCCGTTAGGACCTCTCTTTATCTATATTCTAAGGTTGTAAAATAATTATACTTGATCTACGTCAGATACAAAGATTTTACCATAGAATTCTGGTCTGATCATCTTCTTAGCATATCTTGTCATAAGACCTTTTCTTGGAGTGAAAGTCTCTGGGTCATATACTAGAGGAGTCATCATTAATGGTACATATGGAGCATAAACCGCACCAGTTTCTAAGAATTGAGAACCTCTAAATCCTAATAGGATGATGTTTTCTAACATATAAGGGTTCTTATATACTTTGAATCTGTTTGCAAGGCTTCCTACTCTTTGAACGCCCATGTTAAACTCTTCCTGATTTCCATCAGTGTTAGCAGCATATCCAGGAATTGATTCTAGGATTGTTGCAATGTTTGGAGAACATACTAAGAAGTTTGCTCCACCTCTAAGAGTTTTTTGGTGAATCTTGTTAGATACTTTTTGGATTTTAGTTCCTAAAGTTTGGAACCACTGTCCTTGTGTGTTGTAGAATCCACCTGAAGCAACTGAAGGAGTTTCCCATACAGATGTGTTGCTATTCCATTGTTTGTTGGATTTAGCAGACCATCTTTCAGTTGTTACAGCGTCTTGGATTAACATATCTAAGATCTCAAGATCGATCTCCATTGAGATATACTCACTCAATAAAGAAGTTAACTCAGCCTCAGCGTCGATGCTGTGGTAAGCGTTAAGATCTTGAGCGAACTCTGGAGTCCATTGTGCTTTTAACTTTCTAGTCTTAGCAACGATTGCTTCACTAGCTAGTTTAACATCAATAGATGGAATAGAGATTGAAGTGTCAACTGCTCTTGAAGAATCAGCTTCGAAGTCTCCTCTATCGTTATCAACTGGTTGTTTGTGATAAATCACAGATCCAGTTAATGAAGCGTCTACTGTAGTAGAAGATTTAGCAATAACGAAAGTTACGTCATTTCCACTTACTGTAGTCCATTTTGGTATTGTTACATCCGTAGATGCAGATAAAATTCTAAATGCTCTTACACCTTTTAGGTCAGCGTTTAATCCGCTAAAGCTTTTAGTAATTGTGTAGTAATCACCTGGGTTAGTCCCGTCTTGATAGTTAATAGATGCAGATGATGCAAGTCCAGCAGCTTCTGTTACAGATACTGATGCAGAGTTGATAGTATATCCAAACTGACCAGCGCCGTAAAGACCACCGCTTACTTCTTCATCAACTGACATTTTTGCAGATGCAGAAGATACGTTACCGTACAAGTTATCTCCAGAAGATCTTCCATTTCTAGAGTCTCCATATTTGAAGTCTAGATAGAATACAAGACCAGATGGTAAATTCATTGGTTGTACTGATACGAAATCTTGTGCAACGATTTGAGCGAATACTTTTCTTACTAATGGTAAGACGACTCCAGCCCACTGCTCACCAGCGCCTGCAGAGAAAGATCCTCCACCTACGTTAGTTGTGTTAGCTTCAGCAACTACTTGTTTAGCTTGGTTTTCTAAGATAACAGCCATATTGTTTTTGACTCTCTCATCAGAAATACCTTCTAATAAACCAGATGCACTCCACTTTTCAGCAAGTTTTACAGAGTCAGCTTGCATACTTTTGTAAGTATTCGAGCTCTCTAATAATTGATTTAATTCCATGATTTCTATAATAATAGTTTAATAATTAATTTTTAAATTATTCCGGCTAATTTCTGCATTCTTCTTACAGTGTCAGATACTTCTGCTATTACCTCTGGTTTAGCAGCTGTAGTTCCTCCAGCTTTAGAAGCCATGCCTAATTTAGTTTTTGATTCTTTGATAGTTTTAGTAGCTTCTTTTTTGCTAATTACGCTATCGGCAACAGTTTCATAAACTAATTTAACCTCTTTTACACTTTCTGCTTTATCAAAAGCAGCAATAATGTTTACTTTTTGACTTTCTGAAAGATCGTTAGATTTGAAGATCTTGTTAACATAAAGAAGTTTAGAGTTTAAAAGATTAACCTCATTAAGGTCTTTCTTAAGAGTTTCGATAGTTTCTAGAGCTTCGTCTAGTTGCTCTTTCATTACTCCAGACTGAACGTTATTTACGTTATGGTCTTTAGTATCTGATTCAGCTTCCATCTCATTCTTAATATCTTCGTCAACCTCTTCTTTTTTGTCTTCTTTCGCTTCTTCTACACTTTCGTCTTTGTCGTCTTTTGCTTCAGCTACTTCTTCAGTAGTATCAGCTTCAAGCTCTCTTAGAAGTTCATCTAAATCGATTTCTTCTTCTTCAGCGCCATCAACAGCAGGCTCTTCTAGTTCAGGCTCATCACCCATACCTTCAATATCGCCACCGTCCATGTCATCTGCAGGAGCTTCTCCAGCACCCATTTCCTGATTGATGATGTCTCTTATTAAGTCTTTGAATTGATCAACACTTAAGTCAGATAAATCTTCATCACCTTCAGGCTCATCAGCTGGTTCAACGTCGTCTACTGGAGCATCGTCTTCAGATTCTTCTGAATCATCCTCTGCTTCTTCTTCGCCGTCTTCTTCCTCAGCTACAGCTGGTACTTCTGTTAGATCTTCTTCGATTGCTTCGTCTTTTTTGTCGTCTTTAGCTTCTTCTACTCCTTCTTCTTCTAATTCGTTTACTACTTCTTCTTCTACTTTGGAATCTTCCATTTCTTGAAGTTTAGCAGCTAACATATCTTTTAGATGAGGAGTTAATGATTCTTCTAAAGCCTCCTTAGCGTTAGCAATGGCAGCTTCTCTTACAGATTTAGCTTCAGCAATAGCTTGCTTGAATAAATCCTTACTCATTTTAAAAAAATTTGTGGTTTCGTACGATTATTTAGAATCGTAATGTGAAGTTATAATATGTTTTTGATACAGTATATTGACTGTATATTCTTATATAAATATATACTAATTATCAAAAAACAAAAAACCCTGAAAAAATCAGGGCTTTATTTTTATTTTCCTAAGATAGCTTCGACTTCTTTTCTAAGTCTTTCTTCTCTTAATTGATCTTCAGTTTCAGCCATTCTTCCAGATCCTCCTCCGTATCTAGTTCCATCTCCTTTTGGAATCCCCGCTTTTCTCATTCCTTTTTGAATAGCACCCATTGCTTTATCAGTCGCAGCGGATGATTTATCAGAAAGTTTTTTAAACTGGTCTGGGAATTTGTCAGCTAAAAATTGTAATACTTGATCCATTCCAATTTTAGCGATCATCATTGATAATATCGTTCCCAATGCTGCCATACCAGGTCCTAGAATCTGTCCAATTAATTCTGCATCTTCTTCTAATTCTACTTCTTTACCTTCTTTATTGTACCATGTAGTATGTTGAGCGATTGAAGCCATATCAGGACCACCACCTTTCTTTCTATCTTTATCATCATGTACAGCTTCGTCTACTGATTCTCCGTATCTTCCTTTTCCTCCTCTAGTAAAATCTCCTATAGCGTCTTTCCCTACTAATTTATCAGTTAAATTAAAACCAAGTTTATCGTTGGCTTTTTTGAACTTGTCTGGATATGCTTTAGCTAAATAGTGCAATACTGTGTCTAGACCTACTTTAGCAATTAAGGTAAGAATTGCACCTGCAGCAACACTTGCTATTCCAGCAGCTTCTTCTACTGTTTCGCCTTCTTCAGCTACATCAGCTTCGTTTTTCTTTTTCTTATGGCCGTGATTACTTTCAGTTAATACTTCTAAATCTCCAACTGGGATGTTCTTAACTGTTTTATTTCCTTCTTTAAAGAATACATCATAATGAGTAACTGAATGAGTTCCATCAGCATTTTCTACTAATGTATGCTCTCCGTCTAAACAGATTCCGTATCCATAAGTTTCGTGTACTACGTGTGCAGCACAGTCATGCATGAATCCTGGTCCTGCTTCGTCTACTTTTTCTTCTTTAGCTTTTTTACCTTCTACTAAAAAATTTCTTAAGTCAAAGTTTTTCATTGTATATTCTTTTATATAAATAGAGATTAAACTCTAAAAGTTATTTTATCTTATTCCACAAAGGAAATATTGATTCGTTTACTGGTTTTACTCCTTGAGAGAAAGGTTCTTCTATATCTATCTCTCCGTTTGCTAATGCTGTTTTTACAGATGCTACCTGGTCTGCTTTTATGACTGGCATTTGTACTCTTGCAGGTGCTCCTGGTAAAATTTCTTTAGGTAATTGATCTGCATTATTTTTCATAATTTCCTTACCTCTGTTAGCATCTCCTTTAGCTCCTGGAATTAAAGATAAGGCTTTATTGACTTGTTCTGCTGTTTTAGGATATTCTCCTTCAAATCCATTTTTCATAGCTTGAGAGATAATTCCCTCAAAATTGTTTCCTGTAAATTCTGCTACATTTCCTTTACCTGGGTTTCCTTTAGTAATACCTAATTTACCTTTTGTATATAAGTTTAATGTGGTAACTAAAGCTCCTCCCGGTAAATCAATTTTAGTTACTTTAACTTGAGCTTTAGGACTAATAAGTGAGATAGCTGCCCATCTATGATGTCCGTCCATAATATAGTTATCGTTTGAAACTATATTTCCCATATCAACTCCATTGAACTTACCTTCTAAAAGTTGGCTAATAGCAATACTAAAAGCCATTTCTTTTATAATTTCGGTTTGAGCAGGTCTAAGAGCTCCTACTGGTATAGATACTTTTTTTCCAGCTACTTGATCATCTTCCTTGCTTCCATCTTTTTGTCCACCATTTGATGCAGCTTTGGCAGTAGTAACATCGATACTGTCTAATCCTTGAGGACTATCAGTACCTAGAGCTTGTTCAGCTTCTCTCACTGATCTTAGTTTTTCTTCAACTAATGTGAGAATGTCTTTCATTTTTAAGCTCTTAATATATCGTTAATAATATTATCTACTTTTGCGAATTTAGATACTTTTATCTTACCTTCCTGTAAAGCTACAGGATTCATAAAAGCACCGTGAGTAGATGGATTAGATACAAAGTCCCAGCATACTAGTTCAAAATCTGGTTGTACTTCTAAAGTACCTTCGTTTGTTTGTTGAACCGATCCTGTTCCTCTAGAACTAATTCCTATTGTGTGTCCTGCTTTAATAATTTCTTTTACTATATTACCGGCAGGTGTGTTTAATAATTCGACAGTACCCATCAAATCGTTTCCTTTCCACCATAGCTCTTTTACTACGTGTGAAGCGTTTTTAAGAGATACTACAGGAGTTTCCGGATGATCTAATTCACCGAAAGCATTTCCTCTTTTAACAAATTCTTCTACATATTTGTCTGTTTCCCTTTCTAATATTTCCTTTGAGTAGACTCTACCGTTTTGGTTTTGAGCTTTCGCTCTTTGCATAACTCCAGTGACCTCGAAAACTCCAGGTCTACTTTTAGATTCCTTTATGGTAGGTCTAAATGGTGTTACGTCTACTAATAATTGTGCCATATTATTTTTTTTCGTTTACTGGGGAGAAAACTGTTTGTTTTGGTTCTTCTTCTATTCCTACTTCAGCTACTGGATCTGCTTTTATAAAATTAGTTTGAGGAAGATTAATGTCTTTCTTAGTTAATCTTCTTACTGGAACTAAATCTTTAAACAATGCGTCTGCAATACCAGGAGCTAAGAAAGCACCTACTTTCATACCGTCAGGTGTTTCAATGTTACCAATTTTATCGAATGCTCCTTGAATTCTTTCTCTAGTCTTTGCAAAGAAAGATTCAACGTCTGTTACAATATTTTCAAGATCGTTAACTACTACCTGCATTCCTTTGTAATCTCCATATTTATCTCCTACATCTGATAATCTATTTGTAGCAGCTTCTGATAACAAAGTTTTTCTAATTATACCTTTAATAGCTTCTTTTAACTGCTCATCTTTGCCCATAGCTTTTTTGATAGCCTTATCTTTAGCAGCCATATAATCATCTGAATCTATATCTCCATCTCCGTCGTGATCTTTACCTTTCTTTTCAGATACTCCTTTTAACTTGATATTGAATGCTTTTACTATAAGGTTAGTAATATTCTTATCGTGTTCATCTTCATCTGTAGCTCTAAGATCTGCTACTAATTGTTTAGCTTGATCAACACTAACGGGGCCATCGTTAAACTCTCTTTCGTACTTTTCAATTACTTCTATAGCATCTTCAACAGTTTCAACTCCTACGACTTGAATAACATCACTAAATGAATCAATATCTTCGTTTACTTTCTTTTCTCTTACATCTTCTCTATCAGAATCAAATTGAGCTAATTCATCTTCCCAGAAATCTTTATGCTCATCTTCTAATGGATGTTGATCTAAAGCAGCTTCAAAATTACCGCTATTGATATAATCAACAATAAAATCTTCTTTAAATTTATGTCCGAAATGAATCATAAAATATCTTACATCATCTTCGTCCTCTGGTCCTTCATTAGTTTCTACTTCTTCTTTGTTATAGAATTGAGTATGCTGAGCGATTGAATCCATATCAGGACCGTCTCCTTTTTTTCTATCTCTAATTCTATTTACAGCATCTACTATTTGTTCTTCATTATACCCTTTTCTTAATGCTGCTACCATTACTTCTTCTAATCCAGAAGGAGCTTTTTCTACTTTATTTTCAGATGCCATTGCAATAGGTTTAATTATATTAAGAACATCTTCTGCTATAGCAGCTTCTTCATCTTCTCCATTCTCTTCATAAAGCTCTGCCAAATTTTCGGCAACAGTAAAAATAGCATCTATCTCAGATGTTCCTGGTTGTTCGTCTACTAAATTTTCAGCATCTTCAAATATTTCATGAAATACTCCATCAAGTACGTGTGCGTCATGACTAGCCTTTGTTTTGTTAAGTAAGAACTTTTTTAATTCATCAAAATCAGCTTGATAGACTTTTTTAAATGGGATATCATCCTCTTCATTCATATTAGAAGATTCTTGGAATACGTCCCACGTAGTGCCTTCAAAAATACCAAAGGACATTTTAAATTCTTTTCCTTCAGGTGTTTTATCTCCGTAGTAATAGTACTCATAAATTATAGGAAAGTCCCCCATATCATCTACTCTATTGCCGTATTGATCCTCTCTATCACCTCTTGATTTTTCATACTCAGCAATCTCTCTCTTTCTTATACCTTCAAACATTTTTACAACTGATTCAGCTGATTGAGTTCCTTTATCTTTTAATTGACCGCCTCCTAATCCGGCTGTTCCACCGTCTGTTTCATGTATATGTACATCTCTAGACATATCAATGCCTACTTTTTTAAAGGCTTCTGCAACTGGGAAAGTACCGTCTTCTATTTCGTCTGGGTGAGACATTACTTCTCCAAAAGCTTTTTTAGTAGCGTCTTTTTCAGCTTGATCTTTTTCACCAGAGCTGAATTTGTCTATTATTTGTTGAAGCTTCACAGGGTCTTTTATACCAAGTCTAGCTCCTAATTTTTTTAATTGTTCTGGGGATAATCCTTCTCTTAAATTAGCTTTTTTCATTCCATTAAATACATCTACTTTACCTTCTCCTCTTTTTACAGGAACTTCTTTATCGTGTTTATCTACTTTAGAAGATTCTCCTGAAATAAGGTTAAGGTAGTGCATTGGGTCTTTCATTAGATTGTCTTCAGCTTTTTTCTTAGCTTTATCAAAGTCTTCTAATTTAATATTAAAAGCATCATGAGCTGCTATACCTGCTGCTTCTAATTCATATCTTATCCCTCTTTGTAAGGCATCGTCGGAATAAGGTAGTGCAGGTCTTTCATCATATACTTTAGCTTTCTTTTCAGTTGGAGCTTCGAATAATAAACCTCTATTTTTTAAAATTTGTACTGAGTCGTCGAATCCGTTAAATTGAGTAACATGCATTGGGTATTGCTGTCTCATTTGTCTGACAAACTCACTTTTAGCCATCTTGCCTTCAAGGACGGCTCTATATTTTTCAGTTACAGTTTTTTGTCTCATTTTTATAAATAATCAAATCCTTTAGTATGTGATGGTCGTTTAGGACGACTTACCTGTTTGAAACCTAACTTTGTTAATGTCTTTTTTGCTCTATGAGCTTTACCAAATGCTGCTGGTGTTGCATATTGTGCTCCTGCACCAGGAGTAAATGATGCTCCACCTGCATTAGTTACGTTAGCTTCGTCTAGCTCTTGCATTACTTCTCTTACAAGAGAAACTAACTTTGACCTTGTCATAGTTTTTTTAACTCGTTAACTAGATCGTAATACTGCATTAAGTTAACTAGATGAGAGTCTGTTACTTTATCAGTTTTAGCTAAAGGTTTAATACTTTTAGCAACCTCATCTAATTTAATTTTTACTATATCATCAGTAACTTTTTTGCTAAGTTTTTCAACTTCTTCAGATATTTTCTTTAATTCTTTGTTTACTAAAGAATATAGCTTTTTACTTGAATTTACTGATGTAATAAATTCTTTTAAGATGTTCTTTTGTTCTGGTAAAAGGTCTTTATATTTATCGTTGAACTTTTCTAATAAGATTTTAAACGTTAATAACTTTAAATCTTTGTCGTATTTAGAATACTGTTCAATTAAAGAATCTTTTACGTCTTTTTCGTTTTGTTTTTTAGAAGTTAAATGCTCTAATAAAGTAGTTTTATTATTAACTAAAAAATTAGGATCAACTAAATCTGCATTATTCTGTGCTTCTAATAAACAGTATAAAGATGCTAGAGCTTTATAATCTCTAACTTCTACGCTAAAGAACTCCTCTATATTATAATTCTCTTTAATCTCAGAAATTAATTGATACTTCTGATTCTTAAGAGTTTTTTGATTAAATTTTCTTGAAACCTCCGTTATAGTGGAAATAATTGTTTCTGCTTTAGCTTGACTAACTGAATTGTTTTTAACTACGAATTCATATAGTTTATATTCTTTAGCTAAAGTAGAAGTGCCGCTATAATACTTTTTTAAGATCTTAATAGCTTTTGACTCTTTATTTTCGAGTACATCAGCAGCGATTTGCTTTACAAGCAATTCATATATAAGTCCAGTATTGCGATACTTTGAATGTTTTATCCTCATTGTATACGTTTACTATATATAAATATGTATTAATTCTCTAAATCTTTAATATTGTCCTCACTTAACATTTTAGGTTCTTTAATGTTTTTCTTTTTGAAGACTATATCTTTTAAAGATTCTTTGTTTCTTAGGTAAACCTGGTTTGTTTTAATGTTTTCTGCAACTTTATCATTATCTGAAGGATATCCTCCTTTCATACCATGCTGTCCTAATGGATCTCTTCCTCCTAATGCATCTGTTGTTCCGTATACTGAGGCTTTTTCTCTAGGTCTACCGCCTTCTGCTCCTGGTTGCCCCCATTCAGGGACATCTGCATAACCCATTGGTACCTCGTTTTCACCGGCACCTTTTGGAGTAGAAGTAGATCTTCTACCGTACATAGATGCTAGATCGTGCGGAGTACCGTATGTTTGACCTGACTTAGCAGGATCATTACCTTCGTTTTCAATCTGTGCTAATCTAAAGAATCTCTTAGAATCTTCTCTAACTAGATCTCTCATTTCCATATACTGATCTTCAGATAGATCGAATATTTTTTCGTAGATATAATCGTGAGAGAATAATTTAGAATCTTTCATTTGATTAGCTAAATCTACTTTTTCTTTAAGTAAAGCTATTTTTTCTTGTTCAAATATAATAGAAGGAGTAGTTAACTTAATTTCAAAGTTAGTTAAACTCTCTCCTGTAAATCCTTGAGAATATAAATGTACTAGAGCTATCTTAGTTAGCTCTGATTCCATAATTTTTTGTATTCTCTCTACTGTTCTTGCAAATCTAATATCTTCAGCAGCTAAAGTTGCTTTTCCAGATAATTCTCCTTCATAACCAAAATATGCTTTTGGTACTTTAAGAGCTGCAAACATCTTTTTAAGTAAATAATCTACGTCTTGAGTACCGTCGTAATCTAATCCTTTTGTAGTTTCAATTCTTGTAGAAGTATCTCCTCCCCTTACAGGTAAGTAGAAATCTTCCATCATATTCTGCATATTGAAACGTAAGTTATATTGACCATCTTCTCCTACATATGGAGTCTTTTTCATGGTGTTCATGGTCTTTTGCATAAACTGCTCTACCTCATTAGGTGGAACATTACCTACGTTAATATAGAACATTCTCTTCTCTGGAGCTCTCATTATTCTATGAATTAACATAGCGTCCTCCATTAAAGTAACTTGTTTAAATATTTTTCTAGCAGGCTCTATATAAGATCTACCGTAAGGTAAATAAGATGTATCTGATATTAGTCTAAAGTGAGCAACTTCATAATTATCAAAATCTATTACTCTTCTATCATTCTTTCTTTTTGGTAAGTAATTAGGATGTTGAGATGATGCTAATCCGTCTGGGTCTAACTGAAATATAACCTTAGCTGGGTTATCTGGATCTTCTCCTTCTCTTCTCACCATATGATAAACTGTATATGGTAAAACGTTATATATACCAAATTTTTCTGAGATTTCTAATTTTAAGAAAAAGTCTCCGTACTTACACATTTGTCTAGTCCAAGACCATAAGTTAAATTCAATATTTAAAATATCGTAAAATAAATTATAAAGTACTCTTTGTATATTTTCGTCAGATGATTGGATTTGAAGTATTTCTCCTTGATCATTCTTAACTGTGGCTTCGTCTGCTATAATATCTAATGTAGAAGCAATTAATGGATCAGTATCCATAGCTTCATAATCAGAATATAGCTGTATTCTTAACGTTTGATAGTTAAGATTAGGATTAAATATATTTTTATTATTGTAGATGTATAATCTACTAAATCTATCAATAAGTGAGTTAGTTTGGTATCTACCGGTAGTTTGAATTTGATTTACGTCAGCAATCTTTAATTCTCTACCGCCTACGTTTCTAACAACTATATCGTTAGAAAACAATCTTCGTAGTCTACCAAATAAGGATCTATCCGCCATTAATGTACGTTTTTAATAAATAGTCTATTTTAACAACCAGGTGATATCTTCTTGACCACTAGGCGTCTTTATAAGATAAGGATTTTCTGGCTTATTTCCAACTGTTTTAATGACAGCTTGATTTCTTGAGTTAAGATTAGAAAAAGAAGATAATTGAGCTCTAGCTAGGTCCATTCCTTGCTGTCTTAATCTTAAAGCTGTATCTCTTACATATAGTGCTGTTGCAAATGCCATTACTAAATCATCGTTATATCTATCTTGAGCTTGAGCTTTTCCATTTTTCCATATAAAAACTCTCATCTCTCCTAAAAGTCTTTTAGATTGAATTGTTACTCCTTTATCTCTTATATACTCAATCATCTTAGCGACAACTAAAGGTCTTGTTCTAGATGACATAGTAAAGCCAGGAACTAATTTATCTCTTTCAAACTTATGCATATAAGATTCTACTGTGTCTAAATTATTAGTCGGACTATAATATAAGTTCTTATATTCTCTTTCCATTACTTCTCTATAGTCGCCCATCCAATGTTAGCGTTTTCTACCACTAATAATGCATCGTTATATTCTGATGCTATACCTACAAGTATGTTGCCAAAATCTTTAGGTCTAATCTTACCTTTATATTCTCCTACTTGTGTGCAGCTTTCTAAATCAAATATATGAAAAGCAGAATAGTCAGTAGCATCTCCTCTGGCAACATCGGCTACTACCATATATGACTTAGAGTAGTCTACTCCTTCCCAAATCCATAAATTACTATCAACCCCTCTTCTTTCCATTGGATCTTTTTCATATGTCTTTTCATAATATAACATATCTTCTGGTTCAAATACTGTATCACCAGAACTTAAAAAGTCACAGTCACATTCTTGACCGGCCATACGAGGACCTAAGTCAGCATCTTGTTGATCTCTCCATGATTGATCTCTTTCAGGATGTACCGTCCAAGGTAATCTTATAGGTAAAAAACTATTTTCTCCAGTTTCAGCTTTTTCCCAAGTTAAATGGAACCAGTTACCAATACCGTTTGGAGTTGATAAAGCTAAACATTGTCCACCGGTAGCTAAGGTTTGTTGTGCTGCAGTAAATGTCTCGTCAATATTATCTATAAACGCTGCCTCATCTATAAGCAGCAATGATACTGCTTCCGATCTTGCAGCATCTGAATTAGATGATTTAGCAGCTATTCTAGAACCATTTTTTAATCTTAGAGATAATTTGTTTTTCTCTACTGATTTTAGTCTTAACCACTTAGGTAATTGATCGTACATAAAGATTACCTTAGTTACAAGGTTACGTGCAGTAGATTGAGTAGTAGCTAATGCTAGTATGTTTTTATCTTTATGGAATACCATTAACCATAGACTGTAAGCAGCTGATAAAGTAGATATTCCTAGCTGTCTAGACTTAAGAGTAATGATATATTGCTGGTCTTTAAAATGCTGAAGTACTTTTTCCTGAAAAGGATATAAAGCAAATAGTATACGTCCACGAGTAGGGTGCTGTATATAACAGTACTTTTTCATGAAGTAGATAGGATCTTTTGCACATTTAAGATATTCTTGTGCAATTATCTTTTTTATATTCTGACTCATAACTAATCTTCTTCTCTTTCTCCTGAAGAAGTTGATTTTCCAAAAATAGACATAAAATCAACTTTTATTTCCCCAGCTGAAATAGTAACTTTATCAAAAATATCTTGTTTAAGTTGGGCAAAATCAATTAAAAAGAAATAAATTTCACCAGACTCTAATACTGAAGCTATATAATTTTTATTACCTGGTTTAATTTTAAGTTTTTCTTCTGCTATTTTACCTATCATTCTTGATGCAGCCATTCTAGGAGATTTCGGGCTTCCTAAATATCTTTCTACGAACTCTACTTTTTCTTTAATTGATCTTATAAGCTCAAACTGATCTGCTGATTCTAAAAGAGCTGGTGAATCTTTTAATTTAAAAAAATATTCAAATGCTCCTTCTAATTCAACAGGTCTGAAACTCGTCGGTCTTACAACCTTACCTTTATCCTCTAATCTAAGTACTGCGCTCAAAGCTTGAATACCAAAAATAATAGTGAGTGCTCTTAAATTAGATTTCTGATCTCCAAATTTACCTAAAGTAATTTTTCCATTATGTGTTCCATAAGATTTTACTTCAGTTTTAATAGTACCTATGCTTAAATCAGGATCTGCATCATCGTGATTTGCTTTAGTAACTACAGGGTTTTTTTGAAAATTATATAACCAGTATAAAGCTAGCTCTCCAGGACCTACTGTATTATTTCCTGCATTGTTATTAAAAAGTTCTTTCCATACTTTTTTATCGTTCTCGTTAGTAATAGTCAATACTCCAGACTGTGTTGGAGCTTCATAGCTTCCTTCAGCTGCGGGTATTTGACTATCGAAAGCTTTTTCTAATGCTGCAGGAAAATCAATAGCTTCTGATAAAACAGGTTTAGTGTCTAGTTCTAGCTCTTTAAAAAGGTCTTCTAATATAGCTTTATCTTCAGCATTATCCATAGATGGAGTACCTGTTTTAGATCTCCAAGCCCACTCTGTATATAATTTATCTATTAAGTTCATTATGATGGTTCTTCGCCTGCTTCGAAGTCAACAGGTTCACCAGATAAATCAGCTCCTCCTTCGTCATCAGGGAATCCACCTCCGGCGTCATCTCCTCCTGCATCATCAGCGGTATCAGCACCTCCTCCAGCGTCATCCCCTCCAGGAAAGTCTCCTCCGCCTCCACCACCGCCACCGGTGTCAGCGCCAAAGTCTCCTCCTTCTCCGCTCTCTTCTTCACCTCCAGACCCCATTGGAGCCTCTCTGTAAAGTACTTCTAATTTATCTAATGCTTGTTGATATTCGGATATATTATTTAGGTAATATCTTTTACCCATGATAGTTGCTTGAAATCCTTCTCCCATCCATTTTAAAGTATAATCTTGTCCATTTTTAAGATTAATTCTAAATGAAGATGGTCTTGGAGATACCCAATCAATACTATCTATAAATTCTTTAAAATCTTCTGTATGAAGTTTAATTAAAGCAGCTTTTACTGTAGGAAACTTACCTAATATTTTATCTGTGGCATCTTCAAGAACTGTGTCTTTAGGTGCATCCATATCAGGTTCTTCTTCTGGTTCTGGTTCTTCAGCTTCATTTTGCTGAATAAGAGGTCTTATGTTATCATCAGATACGCTATGATCGTTATCACCAACGTTATACTCTGGTTTGTTTAGTCCAGGATTATCATCTTCTAATTCGTCTAATAAAGACTCTTTAAGAACTTCGAAGTATGCTTCTTCTATAATATTTTTAAGCTTGCTCTTTTTCATTATCTGTTGGTTCTTCTTTTGAGATAGCTCTCAATTTATTTAATACTTGACTTAATCCACTGTGCTGAGAAAAGTCATTGCTTCCTTTTTCGTTAAATTGATTAAAAACAGAAATCAAAGCAGATGCCATAGTTTGAGCATTTTTAATATTTTGATTATATCCTTTTCTAATCATGTCTGGGATTGGTTTAGCTTCTGCTTCGTATAAATCTGCATCTTCATCTACATCTAATTCTTGTCCCTTTCCTATGTTAGATACTCTATCATCTTCTTTATCTAGTAACTCTTTTTTCTTGATATTAAGTTTTTTTAGTAAATCAACAACATCTTTCTTTTTATCAGGATCGCTTCCGTCTTTAACTTTTTTATAAACTTCTAACGCTCTTTTTATATTTACAAGAACTTTATCTAACTCAGATTCTTCAGTTACGATTTCTTTTACAGCTCCACCTATTTGAATTTCAACACCGTAGCTGTCAGCAATGTGTTCTAATAACTCAATAACAGCTTCGCTTTCATCAATATCTCCATCTGATACTAATTCGTCTATTGCAGGTTGAATATAGGTCTTTAAAAAATAGCTAGTACCTCTAACTTCATCTAATTCTCCTCTAGCTGCATCATTTATTTTTTTAATATGATCTTCTATATAATATAAATCTTCTCCTCTGTGGTTTGCATCTAATCCTATTTCAGCTCCTAATTCATATATATCAGAGGCAATATTGATAGCTTTCTGTAAATGTTTTTTTGCTTTATCGCTATCTTTTAAAGCTACTTTTTCTATTTTAAACAATACATCATGAAGCTTGGCTAGTCCGGCTAATTTAACTTGTTCTTTAACAGAAGGTACACCGTCAGTATATTCTCCTGCCATTATGTCTTTAAATAATTTAGTAGCTCCTGGGCATATATCAAAATGTTTAGTCTGATATCCATAAACATCTATTTCAGAAGTATCAGCTTCTCCTAATGGAAGTCCATCGTCATCGTATCCTCTTTCATACTCTTCCTCATCGTCTTTTTGAGCTTGATCAGCATCGTAATAGTCATCTTCTTCTCTTCTTCTTTGCATATAATCAGTATCTGCTGAAGGACTGCTGTGTAGTTTATTATACCATGCTTCGAATTCAGGATCTCTATCTAGTTGAGCAGTTAACTCAGGTGACATAGCATCTAAACCGCCATAGTCCACCATATCTAATTCTTTCTCAGCGTCCTTTGGATCTTTAACGTATTTTAAAATAATTTGAAGTAAATCATCCATGCTTTCGTCATCGAAGACTGTTGGTTGTTCTTCTTTCAAATATCCTAATTGTTTAGCATACTTGTATCTTAATCTATCATCATCACCAGGTCTTTTACCGAAAGTATAATTAGGATCTCTTCTAACTGAAATGTCAATATCACTAGCAGCTTTAGAGCCTAATTTTTCTATATCGCTAAATCCTAGTGCATCTTCTGCTACCTTTTTTAAAGGGGTTAATTTACCGTCTTTAAATTTATGAGGTACTCCTTTATGCATAATATATTTACCTTTATGAGGTTCATCTGCTGCAAGTTTTGCTTTAAGGTCTGGTCTAGTTTCTCTACCTTTAGAGATAGTTTTACTTCTACCTTGACCAGTTCCAAAGCCCATTGGTTTACCTTCATTTTTACCAATCATCTTCATAATCTTTTTTAATTTTTCTCTTTCGTCAGCTGTCAATCTTTTATATGCTTGGTTTTCATGATCTTCTGGAGATCCAGGTTTAATATTTTTATGTGGTAGCATTTCGTTTAAAGATTTAAAATATTTTAACATTTCGTTTTTGACTATGTCTTTATTAACAACAGCTTCTCCAGAAGGTTTAACACCAACATCAGCTATCTCTCTATCGTAAGACTGGTCTATTAAGTATACAGAATCTCCTCTTATGTCAAATCTGTATGATTCTTCATTATCGTTTTTATATATAACGTGAACGGTAAAAAGCTGAGGAGTGGTAGGGCTTAAAGCAGATGTATAAATGTCCTTAATTTTAGCCGAATTTATTTCTCCTCCAAACTCTATAGCAGCTTTTGCAACTGCTTTACCAACCTCTCTAGCTATTGCTATTAATTCATCTCTAGAAAACTTTAATTGGCTTTCTTCTTCTAGGGTATCCCCGCCTAAACTAGGAATATTAGTATCAAGAATATCATCAGTAAGCCTTTGATCTTCTATATACTGTAAAGCAAGTTTTTCATACTGTTTCCAAGAATCTTTTGTAAAATAGAAAAAAGTACCTTCTTTATCGTCGTTATACTGAACTTTTAAATCAAGAAATGTAGTTAAAATATTATCAAGTATATTAACATCGTCCTTTTTAACCTTAATATAGTACATATTATCAGGAGCTTCGTTGGTAAGGTTTACATCATACCCTTGATCGGATAATTCTTTTGCTTTGTTCTTATCGTCTGTATTGATTACCCCTTTATCTTGTTCCTCTTTGAGTTTCTCTTTATAGGCCATATTATATACGTATATAAATAAATAGATTAGTGTTTCCAAATACTCTGAAAAGCATTTTCTAATTCTTTCCAGGCTTTCTTATTATTTTCCTTAACTAAAAATAAGGTAATTTGGTTATCTAATACTATATCTATATTTTTTATATCAATATATGAAAAATCTCCCAGAATTCCTAATACTCCTTGTTTACTATAAGGAGGTATAAAAGAAAGAAAAGACTGTTTATCATATAGAAATTTATATGTAGGATGATAAAACTTTACTTTTTCTTGAGTTTCTATATTAGTTAGTTCTAATCCTACTGAATTTATTATGTGTTCTTCTATTTTTATATTTTGAAATAAATCCTCAAAGTATTCTCCTGGGTAATTATGCCCTGAACACGATGGAGTAGTAGGTATATTATTTTTATGAAGTAATTTTACTAAAGATAATAAATCTTTATCAACCGTAGAATAATCTAAATTATTAAGAGTATATTCTCTTTCTTGTTCTTTAAAATAGTACCAGTTACTATAATTAGATTTATACCAGAATCCTTTATGAAAATCTGTATGAGAGATTAGGTCTGTGCGGAACATTATTTTTTCTTTCCGCCTTTCATGTTTGCACACCAGTGGTACATCTTTCCTTTCTCACCGCCGTACTTTTTTGCTTTTGCTCTTAATGAAGATACAGAACCTTTGCAGGATGCTCCTGCTTTTTTTACTCTACCAGGTTTTGATTTACCTTTTTTTTTACCGTCTTTGAAATTTTCATCTAAAACTTCTCGTACTAATTGTATAAGTTGAGACCTTTTCATTTAGGATTGAAAGTATTTTCTAGCTATAGTTACAAGCTTCGCACCTGCATTCGCTTGGTTTTCAATACCTAGCAGTTCATCTGCAACTTCTGGAGCTGCTGATGTTATAGCACTTTTTATATCTGTAATGTTACTTGGGTTTATTCCACCGTATAGTGCCATTAATAGAAGTACGGCTCCTTTAACAAATCCAGCAATTTTTTTCCTTTTCTCATCATCTTTAACAAAAGGCCTAAGTATAAAGTTGATTGGCTTTTCTATGAGAGAATCTGCTTTTTCTGCGGTTTTTACAACAGAGTTATAAGCTTTCTGTAACGTGCCTGGATCTTTTTTGATTAAGTCAAATCCGTTTTTCTTTGCAATCGATTGAACAAGTTTATCTATAGCTTTAACTACTCCTGGTGCTCCAAGAGTTACTGCACTAAGTGTTAGTATACCTATTTCATTTTGCTGTTGTAGTTTTTCAAGCTCTTTTGATGACTTTTCTAATTCTCTTCTTATTTCATCGTCAAGATTTCCTAAAATAGAAAGATCGATATCATCTTTAGTTTCAAATTCGTTTTCTAAGATTATTGAGCTAAGTTTCATTTGATTTTTTATAGCATTAGTCGAGCTTTCATCTAATATATCCTCCGGTACATCAAACATCCAGATAGTAGCTTTACCGTTCTTTGCCATTAAAGCAGTTAATCTGGTATTACCTCCTAATAATTCCTTGTATCCGTCTGGGTATTTAGCAACGATAGGCATCTCTACTGTGCCTGATTCTATCTGTGCTAAAGTTCTTTTTTGTTTATCTTTATTTAGTTTTTTAAAAGAATCTGGTTTATTAGCATCTGTGTTATTAATATCTTTAGCTGATGTAATAGTAACTTCTCTACCTTTAGTAGCTAAATCTATCCAATCGTGTTTACCTAATTTTTTAAATTCAGGGTAACGTACAGCTTCTTCCCACTCGTAGTCGAAGTTGGGTACTCTATAGGTTAGACCTTCAAGTATAAGCTGTGCTAGTTTCACTTATTTTTTCTTTTTCCAAATTTTTCCTTTTCTACATCTAACTACTGCTCCTGAAGCATAAGCTGATGGCCAGGTGTCATATTTCTGTTTAGCTAATCTAGTACATCTATCGTCTTTTTCCATTAAGACTTCTTCTTGATCTTCATTTATAAGACCAACAACTAAATTTCTTATATCTTCTTTAGTTACTCTTTTCCAATCAAAGCCGGTACCTTTTATAGTTGAACCTGCCTTAGGATCTGAACCAGCAAATTTGTCTGCTTTTTTGTAACCAGAACCAAATGGTGCTGCTTTACCGTCTTGAGGGTTAGAGGTCTCTCTAGTCATTTTGTTTTTTTTAGCTGGAGTTGCTAAACGCTTTAAAGAATCTTGATCTAAACTTACTCCAAAAGCTGATTGATCAGTTATAGCAGCAGATAAGTAGTCAATACTCACATCTAGACTTTTTAACCTATCTATAATCTGCTCTAAATATGGAGCATAGTCTTTTTCTTCTTTAAGAATGTTTATAGCTGCTTTTAAATTTTCTCTAGTTACTTTTGCTTTTTTAGTATTTTTCACGACAGTTTTTCCTTTTGCGCCCGCTTTCTTTTTCTTTCTAGCTGTAGCTGCTCTCTCTGCTTTAGAAAGAGATTGAGCTTTAGCTTTTGGTAGACAACGGTCTGGGTTCTTTTTATTTTTACTTGTTCCGCAATCTCCTGCTATATTACCTGAGGATGATATACGGACCCACTTTTCTTTTTTAAACCAGTCTCTTAAAGATTCAGTAGTCAAAGATTCTATTGCAGTTTCATTATATTTAGTTCTTACTGCTTGATATTGTTCAGGTCTTTCTTCTCTAAGGTATCTTTGAAGCTTTCTAAAATTAGTTTTTATAAGTTCAAATAATTCTCTAGCTCTTTTATCTTCTCTTACTCCTTCTTTACCTTGAAGTTCTTTTACGTCTTGTACTAAATCTTCATAATGTAAATAAAGATTCTTAAACGAAGGTAAAGCTATAACTTTATGAGAAACTTGCCCAGTTTGTTTATCAGTTCCTTGGTATTTGTAATAGTTGTCTAGATCAATAGATACAAAATCATTTTTATAGTCAATTTGACCATACCTTTTTTCTAAGGATGCTAAAAATGGTTCTGGTAGCCCGTCTAATTTTCTAGTTCTTTTTTCCTCCATTATAATTGATCTGAATGCATCATAAACATTCTAATAATTATTGCTGCTATGATACCAAATATTATCCACAGTGCTCTAGTTACTCCTTGCTTCCACACCTCTATTTCATCTACCTTAGCCATTTGCTTATCAAACTCTTTTTGATTAGCTTGAAGTGTTTGTCTAAACTCAGTATTTTTATTGGTGTTTACGATTACACCGTTCTCTGGGTTGAGTAGGGTGTATTTCATTTCTGATATGTCTTCTTTAAGGTCTTTCATATCAGCTTGCATTTGTTTCAACTCGCCGTTTGGCATATGAGTTTTTATATGCTTAATTTCCTCTAGAAGTGATTCTAATACGTCTTTTTGAGTCACGTGATATATTTTTATATAAATATCAGGAAATATGCTTACGTATAGTAGTAGTGTAGTCTTTTAAGTCTTTAAGTATTTTAGACTTTGTAGTGTTAGACATTCCACCCCAATCTTCTACATCTCCAGCTTCAGTAACAAAAGTATGTTTATCTTCAACTGAGTTAAGAATCCATCTTTCTATATCATCTACAAACTCTTTTATATTACCTTTAATCATTCTCTCTTCATACTGTTTATAGAGTCCGGCTTGTTTTAAACTATCTTCATATTCAACAGTACAAGGATCGAAACAAAAACCATGTATCTTATACATTTTCTTAGCTAGCCAATGTTCCATTGATCCATTACATTTAGGGCATCTTAAAGGTATTCTAAGAGCTTTTTTAGCATTATCTAGTTTAGTAATATTTTGTTTAATACCATTTTTAATAGTCCAAGTTTTACCGCTTTCTTCCCAAACATCTCCTTCTTTATATCTTTTAATTTGTTTTTGATATCCAGATTGAAGTTTTGTTTTACTTGTAAAATCTTTGTTAACTATATTTCTTACTCTCTGTACGTCTGATTGTTTAAATTCTTTTTTTAAAAGAGTTTCTTTACTCATAACCAAGTTCTTTTAATTTTGTTATAACTGTATTAACATCCCCGTCTTTACATCTTATTGCTATACCTCCCTGTGATTCCCATTCTCTAATGTTAGATTTTTTATCATCTATAAGAATACTATATTCGTTAGCATAGTTTTGTTTATCCTTAGAGTATGCAAATATTACTCTAGGTTTTGGAGATAATTTATTTTTTACCCATAGGTTTTTTCCTAGTCTAGAAGCATTATCTCTAGAAGGAGAAGTAAGAAGATCAGGATTATATGGAGATATAAAATTCCATAATTGTTCTCCTTGAGGCATCCAGTCCATTCCTACCCAAAATCTTACTCCAATCTTTACATCTATGAGATGCCAGAATTGTTCTATACCAAACTCTCGTTCGTACTCTTGAGGGTGTTTACCTGTGAAGTGTTCAAACCTACTTTCGAAGTTAGTTAAAACTCCGTCCATATCACAATATATTTTGTATGGAGGTTTTTCCTTTTGTTCAGGAAGCGGATACGCTTCTAATAAATCTACTAATTTTTTCATAACCTTTATTCATTTTTAACTTTATCTTCCCAGTTTCTAAAAGTAATATTACCTAACATGTAAGCTTCTTTCTCTATCTCAACTAATTCATCATCTTCGTTGGTATTTGTAGTTCCATATCCTTTTAGTCTACCTTCTAGGTTTTGAATATGATGAACCATTTCATGTACAAAAGATCTCATAACATCTTTAGGATGTCTACCTTCTACGTAAAGCACTACTTCTTTTAGTTCTGGATTATAATAAGCTGTTCTTCCAAAAAAGTTAGAAGCTTCAGCTATATCTCTTTTTATTTTTATTTCCGGTAAAGGAGTTATATTCATTTTTTGATCTAACATATATTCTAATATAGATCCCATAAATGGAGTATAATCAAAACTAGGACTACTATATTCATCTTCTACAGTAATTCTAATATGATCTTGCATAAACTTTACCTTTACATTATCGCTCCCTATTTGATTTTTTACTCTTTTGTATAAAGTAATTAAATGAGCTCTATCTTTAGATCTTAAGACAGATCTAGGAGCTATAGGAGCACCTGAATTATCTTCTTCTACTTCTTTAGATTCAAAAAGATCAGTAATGACCTCTTCCATCTTAGCTTTCATTTGTTCAGATACTATAGTTGATTTTAACATATTTAATATTTTTAAAATCTCCTCACTAGATAATTTAGGAGGAAAAAAATCTTTTATTTCATCTAAGTTACCACTTAGTATTGCTTTTCTAAAATTAGTAGCTCTAATACCACTACTTAGTTTAGATGTAACTGATAATCCTTTTACATTAGGGGTCTTCTTAAATGTCGATATTCTTTTTAAATCAACATAGTCTTCTTCAGACCTTACTCCTGTTACTGCATAAAATTCTTCGTCAGGATTATTAGCAGCATAATCTCTAGCTTCAACCATCGGGTTTTTATCGCTAGCTATAATTTCTACGTTAGGTAGATATTTCTTATAAATATTCCATATTTCCTCAGCTTGACGTTGAGTAATTCCATTTCTTTCTCCTGCTCCTATAAAAACAACTACTTTATCAGCTTTATAAATTCCATCAAAGTCTTTATTCATTACAGCAGCTCCAGCATCTTTATAGTTATCCAGGTCATAAACTTTACCTTGGATACCACCGAGTAAAGACTCAGTTATTTCAAAGTGTCCTTTATGAGGGGGTTTAAATGCTCCTGGATATAATGCTATCATGCTAAAAATGCTTGAACTTTTTGATCTATCTCTGCCGGTGTATCACTTACAAGTTGAGAAGTAAAGACTGGGCTGTAAAGTAATTCAGCTATATTCTCTAAAACAGCATCATATCTTTTCTTACTGTCTTCTTTTTGTTTTCTAATAGTTTTTAACTTTTTAGACATTTTATCATCTCCAGGTCCTACTCCATTTTTTCTATACCAGTCTTGAAAATACTTTTTTAATCCTCTATCTTCACTGTAGTTATCTCTATCGTAATCCATATGAGAGGTTGCTTTATCAAACTCTTGTTGTTCTTGATCAGATAGTTCAACAGGGTCTCTAAAAGAAGATACGCCTACATCGTGCTTTTCGTTATATTTTTGTAAAAAGTCTTTTATGCCTTCTACTCCATTTTTTGCAGCTGTGTTAAATCCTTTTATTTCATCTTCATACTCTTTTCTTACATTTACAAATAGAGAAAAGTTTCCTTTGGTCAATTTAATATACTTTTCGATTAAAGAATAAACATTTCTCCAGGTTTGAAATACTGCTGATGCCGGAACGTTTCTATCAGAGTCTCTAAAGAAGTTAGAAATATATGCTTGCATAGGATGAGCATATACCATTACCATATAAACACTATATCCTTTACTAATAATATCTTCTACCTTAGTAGGATTAGATGCTGTAGTGTCCCAAACAAACGTTCGTTTCTGGTTAACGAATTCCTCTGCCTCTTTGTTGGCTGCTGCTGTTCCTGGATTCAATTTGCCGTATGCCGGATGATTGGGATCCTCTATAAATTTGTCTGGGTTGACGAGGGGTAATGAGTCCAGGCTCAATTGGTTGAGTAGGAAAGTTTTCCCTGCTCCTGATCCCCCTGCCATTATAATTAGTTTCGGACGGTCTGATTTTTCTAAAATCAAATCTTTTAAGCTGATCATTGTTATTATTGTTATTATTAAAATCTATTCTCGGTACTATTCTACTTTCTGGGTTTGGATATTTTCTTACATCTAAATTAGATCCTCTTATACCTTTCATAGGCGTAATAGGTCTAAAGTTATATACCGGCGGTTTATACCAGAAGTCGTAAGTTTGAAATCTAGGATAGCTAAAATATGGAGAATGATAATAATTATAATATCCATAAGGAGCACCCCAGTAGTTATATCCCCAATTGAAACTTCTAAATTGAAATGTATCAAAGGTTTTAAAATTTTGTTTTTGAAAATCTCTATACGGTACTGCTAAAGTATCTCCTGTAGAAGTAATAGTTAAAATCTTATCTATCTTAACATATCCTTTTTCGGCATACTTAAACGAGCCGCAGCTAGTAAGTAACCCGAAAGAAAAAATTAAAAGTATCCAAATATGTTTCATAATTTTAAAGTTGTTGGGTAACTATTATAAATAGGTTCCGTAACTGGGTTTTCTAATTTATAAAGTTCGTATATCATTTTAAATAATTCAAAATTCTTATCTATATCATCTACTTTAATTACCTTCCATCCTTTACCTTGTATGTTTCCTTTAACTTTTGAAGGGCCTCTAGTAGAAGCTTTTAGCCAGATAATTCCAGTTCTATCTATCTTTTGACCATTTTCTTGTAATGCTTTTGCATATGAAGCAAGCTGTAAGTCATATGATTTATGAATACTGTTAGATGTTTTTAAATCTAATAACCATATTTCATCATTCATTTTAACTACTAAGTCAGCAGTTCCGGCATACTTATGTTCATCTGAAAATACAAACTCTTCGGTAGATATAAGTTCAGGTTTATGAGTCGACCAGAAGTCATAAAACTTCAGTATCATTTCCCAAACGATTTGAGAATATCTAGCATTTCCATAATCATCCATCCAAGAAACCTCTTCTCCTTTCACTAACGCTTCTGCGGCTTCATGAACTTGTGTTCCTTCTTTACCTGCTCTTCTCATAATAAGATCGGCGTTATGCCCAACGTCTTTGAGCCAAGACTCAAAAAACTTGTTCTTGGGCATATACTGGAGTATCGTAGTTACGGACGGGTAAAATACTCCTTCGCCTCTCTTGTAAACTCTCCTATCGAGAAAATTAATTTGTTTTAACTCTGGGTTAAAATCCAATCTGTTCTTTTCATTCTGCTTGAGAATGTTCATACCTTGTTTTATCATAGGTCTAATTTATGCATCATAAGATTAGATAAATCTAATTCTTGAGCATTTTGAATATGTTTGGTAAAAGCAAAGAATCCCATCTCTGAAGGGTCTTTTTGCTGCATATCAACAAGATATACTTTTTTACCTTGGTTAAGTAATTGTTCTGATATTTGTAATGCTCTGTCTCTAGCATCAGAATCTAGAGCTATATACACATCAGTAAGAGGACTAGTTAATATTTTTTTATATAGTGCTTTAGCCATATTTTTACCAAGTAGTGGTATAGCATTTCTTTTTATAGCTATTGCATCGAAAGCTCCTTCACATAAAACTATAGGAGCGTTCCAGTTAATAAGATTTTCGAAAAAGATTATGTCTTTTGAAGTTTCAGGATTCTTGTACTTAAAGTAGTTACCATCGTAAGCTCTTGCAATAAAAAAGTTGAGGTGATTGGATTCTGAATAACTTGGAATAATAATTCGTCCTCCATATTCGCCAGATGTGCAGTACCCAATTTGGTATTTAATAAAATCATTGTCGCGAAGTCCTCTCTCATATA
>Ga0070750_10000270_pt1 | contig 28899 bp, 33 predicted proteins | sample VirMetDEL_Nov_24_FD_77013 | JGI IMG/M metagenome (GOLD analysis project Ga0070750, IMG submission 77013) | Aqueous microbial communities from the Delaware River and Bay under freshwater to marine salinity gradient to study organic matter... | ecosystem: Environmental > Aquatic > Marine >...
ATTTCGGATACGGAATTAGCAAAGACAGAAAGAAACGACTGTATGGTTCGTTCATTAGCTTCAGCAGCAGGTATTAGTTATAGATCAGCTCATAAATACTGTAAAGATGAGTTAGGTAGAAAGTTTAAAAAAGGAACTAATGCTGCTATTTTAGCTGAGAAATTTAAAAAAGCTGAGAAAGATGGGCTTAAGATCGATAATAAAGAGTTCAGTGTTCGCCAGTTAAGTAAAACTGAGATAAAGAATAAGTATAAGCTCAAAGGAGAAGTGATTTGGAGAAAGAAAACATTAAAGAGTTTTATTGAATCTCATCCTAAAGGATCATATATGGTGATGGTTGCTAAGCATGCCTTGACGGTAAAAGATGGAGAGTTAATGGACTGGGATAGCCATGCTTTTGAACCAACTAGAAAGGTTATGGGAGCTTATGAACTTAAGCGTAAAGATAATCAAGTTGTTCAATTAGAATTATTTTAATAAAATGAAAAAAAGACAATATAGATCGAGACAAGGTAGAAGCGATAGCAAATATTTAGAAAGCTATAAAACTATAGCAGCTGCATTTATCCTTTTTTTAGCTGCGATGGTCATCTATTTATTAGTAAATCTTTTTAATTTATAAGTTATATGTACTCTTTAGACAATGTTGGTGTTAAATCATATAAAGGCAAACTAGAAGAGTACAGAGAGATCAAAGGACTTTACCTAACTTATAAAGAAAGGTTTGAAAAAGACTATCCAGAATACTATAAGTTTATAAAAGAAGCTCAGGATAAGCTCTCCTCTTCGTCTGTTTTTGATACCTCTATGGGAGTAGACTATGGCTTTTATCATCAGATGGCCAGACAGATAATCGACCATAACTGTAAGCATATTATTGAGTATGGTCCAGGATTTACTACTCTTCTTCTTCATAGAATAGTTCAAGATTTAGATTACGAAGTTAAAATATATTCATACGAAGACAGTGAGATATGGTTTGAAAATAATAAGAATAAAGGTCTTGATCCTTTCAATAACGTAGAGCTAGTTGATATGGACTTAGAAATAAAAGGAGGGCTACTGTACTGTACGTATATTCATGATCTAGAGAAACATAAAGATGTTGATTGTATAATTATAGACGGTCCAGGTCCTTTATTAGTTGATGAAATATCTCGTCCGTCTGTTACTACTAATGCTGATTTATTGGAAAAGACTTTTGATAGAGAAATAAGAACATTAATAGAAGGAAGACATTTTACTCAGCAGTTTATGCATATTCCTTATAAAGAAAGAACTAGAAGTATTACAATCGATGATAGATAGAGTATTTGCAATGGGATGTAGCTTTGTTCAAGGTTCTGAGTTAGGACCTGATTGTAGGAATCTCCCTAACTATCCAGTTATATCTGTTCCTGGTAGATTTTCAGAACTAGTAGCTAATCATTTTGGAGCTTCTCATATTAACTTAGCTCAAGGAGGAGCAGGACAAATTAGAATATTTAGATCTACAGTTGACTGGTTAACCGGTAAGAGTTTATTATTTCCTCCTGATTTAGAAACTAATAATCTTACGCCCCAACCAGTTCCTAAATTTAATCCAAAAGATAAGATGCTTTTTATTATAGGTTTATCTGTTCCTCTCCGTAAAGAGGTTTGGATTAATAGAAAGCAATGTTATGAAAAATGGAATGTATATTCTGATTCTGAAATAGTCTCTAGAGTAGTAGAAGGCTTAAATTTAAGCGGTAAAGAATTTGAAAAGGATTATAAGAAATTTATTAAGTATTATTTAGAAGGCATACATAATGAAGAAGAGAGCATCAGAGAGACTTACAGATATATCTCTGCTTTAACAAGTATGATAAGAGATAAAGCTCCTAATAGTAAATTATTTCTATTTAATGCTCTAGGTAATGATCTTCCTGACTGGGTAGTACAAGGTTTAAACTTAGATAGTAAGTATCTTCCTTCTTGGGAATCGTATGCTTATAGGAACCAATTGATGGATATGGACTATAGTCATCCTAAGGAATTAGCTCATAAAGAGTTAGCTGATTATATAATTAATAAGTTTTCAAATGAAGGATAGATTAGCTATTCAGTTAGCAGGACAGATCAGGGACTGGTTTCTAGCATTTCCTCATTGGCAATCTTTAGCTTCAGAGTTTAAAGAAGCAGGTATAGAAGTAGATTTCTTTTTAAGTACATGGGACAGATACGGTATAAAAACAGATAAGGGTGCAGTATCTGGAGCCGATCTTGATATAGATCTCTCCTTTTTTAAAGGTTATAATATATTTAATCAAGAAACTTTCGAAAAGGACTTTGCAAATAAGTCCACAACTTGGCCTATGGCTCATCATTGGAGTAGTAGCTCTTTGCTTAGATTAAATTATGAGAATAAACATAGATTAGAGTACAAAGCTGTTCTTTTATCAAGACCTGATTTAATATTTACAGAGCATACAGAGTACTTTATTAACTTTATTAAACAAACAGGACCTTCTACCAATCTTGACCCTAGAGGAGTATATACCTCACAGGGAACCTTTGTAAAGTACATACCTCATAGAGTTGATAGAGGTAATCTATACTCAGATGATATGTGGGTGTTTGGCCATAGAGTAGCGATGAATAATTTTATATTGATGTATGATTATATTAGAGAAGGCCTCATTGATTGTACCAACCATGTCTTTGTAGCAGACTTTCTAAAGAAAATGGGTATTCACAATTGGAGATTATCATCTACCGAGGTAGTTAAAAATACTTTGACTAGATATGTTATAGAAGGTGAACGAAAGAGAAAAGAAGATAAGATAAAAGAAAGGCTTGGTTAAGAGTAAGCTGTTGTAGAGGAGGGGGCGTTTTCTCTCTCACGAAGTGGCCACGCGCGAATTAAATAAAGGTTATGAGTAAATATGATTTCTATCCAATGTTATCTCCAAGAGAGATAATCGAACAAGGAGCCTTTGGTGGGTGTTACTTTGGTCTTCCAATAGAAGAGTATACCAACTATAAGTATACCGAACTATTCAACTATCATTTCGATGGCTTAGACACAACCTTATACTTAGGAGAGACATATAAGCCTCGTATGAATAAGTTTAAGATAAGAAGCGGAATGCCATATGAGTATTGGAGAGATATGAATTGGATGCACGAAGATGACCCATATGGTTGGCTAGAGTGGTATTGTAAGTATAGTATGGGTAGAAGGCATCCAGACGACGATAGGCAGATTAGAAGATGGCAAGACTTTTGTGGAGTAAATGGTAGATGGAGACATAACATATATAAGAAGATATATAATACCAAGGATTGGAATATAAGTCCAAGGGTACAACAATCATTGCTGCATTGGGGATATAAAGTCAATGAGGATGATTACATACAATGGAAAATTTTAAATAATAAGTTATGAATTATAAACAAAGATTGAACAAGTACAAGAAAGAGTTGAGGGGGTGGGGGTTTTCTCTCTCATCACCGAAGGTGCCACGCGCATTTTCAACTAACGTTTCAAATGAAACAACCATCCAACCTAAGAATCTATGCCATTATTCGGGTCTACGAAGTACTGCCGATTATATGGAATAATGTCTGAGAGGTAGTGTACGGCTGAGGCTACACATAGATACTAATTAGATTAGATACAATAGGAGAGATAAGCTATATAAGGTAGACCCACGGCTAATGATACTATATACTACTTAAGTATATTAATAATAGCGAGTGTATTATATATTTATATGTTCATATATGTATATAGATATTTCTTTATATATACTCGATATAAAACGTAAGGTAGGTGTATGAAGTATAGGGGTAATTTATCAGGTGTGGGTGTGTCCCCTTCCGGAAAATTCTATAGACAGAAAATATTCTCCTTCAACAACTAATTATCCAGCTTTTTAAATTCCGATATTCGTAATGGCGGTATATGGCTTTAGTAACATTGTTTACCGTATTCTTACTAAATATAAGATATCATTACATATAATGTAAAAAGCATAGGATAGTTGCTTATTCGAGATATTCTTCTTATATTAAGGTAAATTAAAACGGTTATAGATATGAATACAATAGACATAGTTAACGACTTAAACGTACAGATGACAGAGCACATACCATCAAAGGTTATCAATAAGATGTCCTTCCTACATCAATTGCAATGTATAGAGTGGCATTATAATCCTCAGGTGTTAAAGAGTGAGCATAGAATAAAGACATATGCTCAGTATAAAGATATATTATCTACATATGAAGCTTAATAAGAAAGATATATTATATACTATAGGTACAATAGGTGTTGTTATAATGCTGGTATCTATTATGGGTCTTATTATAGAGGCATTAGTACTAGGGCTACATATAGCTCTTACTAACCCCATCTACGTTATAGGTCTATCCATTATAGGACTAATAGTCATTTTCTTACTCCCATCCAAGAAATAGTCGGGCAGTACTCCGGCACTTTGATCTAACGTTGATATAACAGTGACAGTATAGTTCCCTAAAGGGTTGGTCGTCTGCGTGGTTCTTCCAGACCTATTTGCATAAAAATTATAGATTTTAAGTATATAGTTATATATATTTATATATTTATATAATCTTAGATGTATTAGGATACGTCCACATATTCAATGATAGCCTACTGCCGCTATATACCGTTTCAACACCATGTAAGGTGTTACTACCATTAAACGTTATTACATCTCCTTTATTTAGCCTTATGTATGTATCTTTATTAATAATAAAACGTCCTCCGCTACTGGCACTTCTGATTTCCGAAACTAGGGTTAAACTTGAATCCGTATCTCTATGGTTTCTTAAACTATCTCCTTTTTCGTATTCAGTTATATTAATCCAATTTTCGGTAAAATTATAAGGAATTGCAGGAAAAAAATTTTCTAAAATTTCTGTATATAGGGGGCCTTTATTTACATCGTATGCTTTCCAGCCTCCTCTTGGTGCATATATAGAGTTATCTTTATAAGTTTCAGCTACTCTATCGCAGAATTCAGTACTTAGTAATTCTCTATGAATGGTGTAGTCAGCCATCTTGTTTTATATTAGTAAATACTTTATTTTGAGTATTCCACTTAATTATATAGTCCCCCAGCTTTTCTTTATCTATAATTTTACAGTATACATCAAATATATCTTCTACATCGCAACTATGTGTCGAAACATTAGTACTTAAAAGAAAGGCAGTAAAGAGCTCTTCTTCGATAGTGTATCCTTCTCTATATGGATCGAAACAGGTTCTTTTAGTAAGCATAATTATACTTCTATACCTGTTAACAATTAACCTACAGGTATCATACAATGCTTGTCCGGTAGTAGCTATAAGATGATCAGATGGTTGTATACCGGGTTCAGCAAAAGCATCACCACAGATATATTGAGGAAAGTCCATGTTATTAAGATATTCCTCTACTATACTCAAATCAGAGTAGAATTCGTCTGTTCTTAACTTAATTACATAACCTTCAGGTTTTATAAGGTTAAAAGCATTGAGTATACTTAGAGCTTGATAGTAATTAGTACATGAAGTAAATACATCTTCACCTTTTTCACTACTAAAAAAGGGATGACGGAAGTCTATTATTCTAGATCTATACTCCATTCCTTCAGAATACACTAGAATATCGTCAGGTAGCATGGCTTCTTGCCATTTACCATCACTATCCCAGGTAGATACTACGACTTGATACCCAAGATTACTATAATACCGGAAGTTTTTAGTAACAAACTCACTATCATATACAGGACCTTGAATAATAATAGAAGGTTTTTTAGTAAATTCTTTTTTCATTTGCTTATAAGTGTGTTGATATCTAGCTAAAGCGGAAGAATCATATAAACTTTTACTTTTACCTTGGACTTCTTTTGTAGATTCAATAAGTTTATCTAATATATCTCGGTTTAATTGCTTTAGGTAGTTAAAAAACCTTGTTATCTTTACTACGTTTAGATTTTTTACCAATTTTAATTATGTTTATATTACAATATATGAACTATTTATGGTATATGCAACAGTTAGACCCTCATTCTTTATTTTCTCTCTTTGAAAAAGGAGATGAAGAAGTGTATAAAGAGCATGGAGTTGAAAATACTCTTAAAAATCCTTATGTACTCCTTAATATGGTTACCAGGGGTATAGATAATTACGCTGTTATGGATATGTTATATATGAAAAATAAGCCTATTGAGTATAAAAGTGTGAGATCTAATGTAAAGTATAAATATTTTAGTAAGCTTTACGGGTATCTTAAAAGATTAGACTTGAAGGCTATAGAAGATAGAGTATATACAATTGGAGATTCATATGATGTACCTAATCTAATCTTACGTTTAGATGATTTAAGAATCTTTTTTGAAGAGTATGAGCAATATGAGAGATGTGGTCTAATAAAAAAGACTATAGATGTACTGTATGAGAAAACGGTAGAGGAGATAACTGTAGATAAGTTGTTTGTCTGATATAATTTTCTTATCTTAAGGTATAAATAAAGGTTATATATATGATACAAAGAATATCTAAAGAAAAAGCTGAAGGCTTAATCAAAGCCACTGAGGACTTCACAGATTCCCCAATTAAGTACTTTACTATTACTCCCAGTACATCAGAGAGGTATACCGCAGAAGATGGTTGGGAAGACGTTACTTACTATACGGCACGTTCTAATAGGCTCACATATACACCAGATACGTCTAAACAATACGTATATGTACTTACCAACCCTACTATACCTGGAATGGTAAAGATAGGTTATACTAAGAATGCTCCTTCTAAGAGAGTAAAGCAGATAAATGCCTCTACCGGAGTCGCACAAGACTTTGAGGTAGCTTGGGCCTTTGGCTGTTACAACGGTATCGAATTAGAACAAGAAGTTCATAGATACTGTGAATCCTTTAGAGTAAACAATAAAAGAGAATTCTTTAGAATGACTGTAGATGAAGCGAAAGCTGTAATCGAAAGATTAGGAGAACGTTATACTGGTAAAAATGATAAGTAGAAATTTTTCGTGGCAACTTCGCGCGTTTCGCGCGGCGGCCGTAGGCCTTATATTCTACCTTACCCTCTCTTGCTCACCCGAACCCCTTTTACCTGCTGTTTGTGAAAGCGGTGATTGTAGTAGTTATATAGAGTTTTATAGAGATAAGGATAGTAACGGTTATTACCATGTAGAGTTAGATTGGACAGGAGAGTACTTACCTTACTTTTATGTAGATGTTCAAGCAGATAGAACTAGCCCTCAATACCGGTATAATAATTCTTCGGTAGTAACAGCAGAGTTTGATAGTAATACCTCTTGGAAGATAGGAGATACATTAGTAATACAGCAACCTATATACTCACCTTTTGGTCCGGTTACATCTACAGGTATTCCTTTACCGGTGGACTATACAGATCTAGCATTAACTCAGTATAAAGGAATTGAAGTTAACATAGCACAGCGTACGGAGTTGTATTTTAGAGAAAAAGATAATAAATTTACTACTAGGCGTTATTTAGGTCCATTTATTCCGCAGATGATTGGTGATACTATTACAATTTATATGCGAGTAAATTGGGATGCAGGAGCAAGTACGATAACTAAATCAAAGTATTTAGAAAAGTTTATTGTAAAATAGTTGCTTTTCTGCTCTAAAAACATTATCTTAATTAATATATAAAATATTATATAGTATATAAGTTAATTTTAATATAATTTAATAGTAATAATATAATATAATAAAGAATTAATATAATATGGCATTATCGGCAGAAAAAATATCTAAAAACTACCAAAAGCACCTTAAGATTATAGATACTTACATAGGAGATCGTAAGGAGGGTATACTTTCAATGCTTAACCACATGGAGGATACTTATGTTATGGCACCTGCTAGTGGAAAAACTTGGTATCATAATGCATTTGCAGGAGGATATGTCGATCATGTTAACAGAGTAGTGGAATTTGCGGTAAAACAGTCTAGGTTATACGAAGAAATGGGTGGTTCTATTGATTTCACCGAAGAAGAACTGGTATTTGCCGCATTGTTCCACGATTTAGGTAAGATAGGCGACGGAGATTCACCTAATTTTATACCTCAGACTGATAAATGGAGGCAAGATAAGCTATCCGAGATGTATACATACAACCCAGACTTAGATTTTATGCTTATACCAGATAGATCTCTATTTATCTTACAAAAATTTGGTATAAAAGTAAGTCAAAAAGAGTTTTTAGCTATAAGATGCCATGATGGAGTTTTTGATAAAGCTAACGAAGCGTACTTTTTCAGCAACGTACAGTCATCCCGACAGAAAACCTCTATTATTTCAGTTCTTCACACTGCAGACTTCTTAGCCTCTAAAGTTGAGTACGATATTTGGCTTAAAAACGGTGGTAACACTCAATCTAAGGTTTCTAAAACCAAATCTACTACAGGCAGACGGGTAAATTCATCAGACGGACTGTCAAACATGTTAAAAAACTTATAAATTCATAAAATGGAAATAAATCCAACACTATTTTACGTAATTCTCGGAAGTCTAGTTGCTTTTTCCGGAATATTATCATATATTGTATATAATCTACTAAGAAAAGTAGAAAATTATGAAGATGTTGTACAGGACCAAGTACAATACTTACAGAATATATCAAACGCCGTAGGCGAAGGTCAAAAGCACCTAAAGAATCTTGATCAGAAAGGTACATTTCAGTCAGACGATGAGGTCGGTTATTTTTTTAAACAAATGGAAAACGTACAAAAAGAGCTAAACCGATATATGCTCCCTGAAAATTATGGCAAGAAAAAAAGCGAAAGCTAATTACTTTACAAAAGAAACTGAAGAATATATAGTTAAATATAACGAGTCTACTGATCAAGACTATAGAAACAAAATCTTTACAGATCACATCTACCTCCCTTTTTATAAACTATCCGAGAATATTATACATACTTTTAAATTCTACTATACAGATGTAGATAAAATCGAAGATCTAAAGCACGAACTTGTAGCTGTACTGTTGGAAGATAAGATTATGAAGTTTGACCCTACTAATGGAGCTAAAGCATACTCTTATTTCGGTACCATAGTTAAAAGATGGTTGATTAATTATAACAATAAAAACTATAAGAAGCTAAAAAGAATAGGTCAATTCTCTGAAATGGAAGAATCTTACGAACCAGGTAGTAATGCGGATAAAGTAAACAGAAAGACTCTTATTCTAGTATTAGATAACTGGATTGAAGATATGTACGAAAGGTTAGATGAACTTTTCGAAAAACCATCAGATAGAAAAATAGCCGATGCCGTTTTAGTTGTTTTTAAAACTAGAAATGATATAGAAATATTTAAAAAGAAAGCACTCTACATTTATATAAGAGAAATGACTGATTGCGACACCCCTACTCTAACGAAAGTAGTAAACATACTTAAGAAAGAATGGTATGCCATATACCAAAAAATGTACGATCAAGGACTTTTAAACAATAGTTACATATAATCTATTTATAATAAAACTATTATATGAGCTTAGATAAAGAAATATTTAAAGGCAAAACGTTATCTGATCTTTTTTCTGAAATATACGATAATTCTAAAGAAACCAAAGGACAGGTAAAAGGGTTAATAGGAGAACTAAAACCTCTTATAGAGAATATAGGAGATGCAACTCTTATAGTACCTATGATAAAGGAGTATATGGAGATAGGAGTAAAAAACGACGAACACTTAATTAAACTAGCCACAGTAATTCAGCGAATAGAAGCTGCTGCTGCTAAAGGTGAATCAGGTGAATTTGATTTTTCTGATCTTCAAGACCTATTAGAAGAACAAGAAGCGATGGAAAATGAAATACAAGAAGTAGAAAAACCTGAAGAAGGAGAGGATGCAATTTAATAACCCCCTTTCTAGTATTAACAATATTTCTGCCGATAATATTATACCGGTAAGAGTAAAAGATATTATATTAGATAAAAACCACCCTGAGATTGTATCAGGTAAATTTAAACCTATAGACGGAATAGGAGTAATTAAATACGTAAACCTTACTCAATCTATTGATGTAGAAGATACTAAAACTCTACCTTATGCTTTTCCTATCAATTCTTTTAACACTACACTTCCTCTTATAAACGAAGTAGTACTATTAGTCAAAGGGCCGAGAGAATCAGAAGAACTATCTCAATACGACTACTACATTTCTATATTAGGAATATATAACGATATTAATTACTTACCTCTAGAGAAGGAAAGTGAACCTCAAGATGAAGATGCCCCCGGCTATGAATATGAAGAAAATAGCGGTATTAGACCTCTGTACCCTTTTAACGGTGATACCATAGTACAAGGTAGGTTAGGTAACTCTATAAGGTTTGGAGGAGCAAAGTCTCCTATGAATACTTTAACTAACAACTCTAATAAAGAAAAACCCATTACCATACTCACCAATGGACACGAAGAGTTAGAAGTAACTGAATTATATGTAGAAGATATTAATAAAGACGACTCATCTATATACCTAACTTCTCAGCATACCATACCTCTAAAACAATCTAAAGTAAAATTTGCTGGAGCTAAAACAAGACCTATTTTATCCGATGCATATGAAGGTAAACAGATAATTTTAAATAGCGGTAGATTATTTTTCAACTCTACTGAAGAAGATATAATATTTACAGCAACTAACTCCTTAGGTATATCATCTAAACAGACATTTATTGATTCAGAAGAGTATATTGGATTAGATGCTAAAAAGATTTATCTTGGTGAACAAGCTAAAAGAACCGAACAGCAACCTGTTATCAAAGGAGAAGCATTAGAGCTATTTCTTAAAAGCCTTTTAGATACCATGATAGATATAGGTAAAGGTTTAACAAAAGCTAAGAATAGCGGAGGTCCAATACCTGATATTAACCTTATAGGTCCTTCAGTTGTCGCTGCCATGAAAGCACTTGATAAACAAATCAACCCTAACGGAGCATCATTATTGAAATCACGTAAAGTATATACAGAGTAATGCCACACACTTTTAAACCTAAATTGAAATCGAAGCTAGCTGAATATGCAATAACCGTTCTAGGGATGGCTAGAGCGTTAGTAATATCTAGAGTTTTTTCTATAGTAAATGACGTTCTAAACAAGCTCTCTAAAACTTGCCCTCCTCCTGCACAACTTAAAGCACTTACAAAAAAACTTGATACTATACAAAAGACACTTAATAGAGTTCAAAAAGTAATAGACAGGATACAGAAATTACCTCTACTGTTAGATGCTGCTATATTAGCATTAAAATTATACCTAGACATTCAATTTCATCTTAGACCTGACTTTGTCTCAAGCCCTATTACAGGAACAACCGGTACCCCTACTGGTGCTAAAAAAACAACTAACCTAACTAAACTAGAAGAAAGAATTAGAAGAGCAGAAGAAAGATTAGAAGATTTAGAAGAGGTAAAAGAGACTATAAAAATTGCTGTACTTACAACAAAAAATAGTATAGCTCCAATTTTAGCATTAGTAACTATTATTCAAGATCTTATAGATGCATGTTACTCTAAACAGGATTTAACTGATGAAGAAAGGAGAAAGATAATAGATGATGTTCAATCTAAAACTGATGACATATACGTTAAAGGAATAACATTTATCTCTGAAAGCGGCGAAACATACACTATTAAGGTACTAAGAGATCCAGACTCACCTCCTATATCTGCTAGAAGACAAGCAGTTGCGATAGACTTTAGAGGGATTACTGTTTTAACAGGTCCTAAATCTTTTGCCAGTAGCCCAGAAATATTGGTTGACGAAGTAAAATTTAGACTTAATCAACTAAAAGCAAATAATATCGTTACCGTAGAAAAATCAGCAGGTTCATCAATAGATGATATACTCAAGAAAAGAGCTACAGTAGAGTTAGGTTTAGGTATTATAGATGAAGATAGCAGTAAAGACTCAAGCAATAACCCAACCGCCACTCCTTTACCTGTAGTTACCCCTACGCCACTACCGAGCAAACCTAAAAGACAAACCAGAAGGTATCCAGAAGTACAGAAAAAGTATAGACAACTAGTTGCAAAAGGATTAGACGATGATGAAATACGAAACGAATTAAGAGAGTTTGGTGCAAACCAATACCAGATAAACAGAGTAATGTAAAAAAAAATTATAAACAACTTCCATAACTTAACTATTTATATATATGAAACTCGATCAATTAAGAAAAATCATACGAGAAGAAGTAAGAGCAGCTGTTAAGGAAGAGTTACAAGACGTAATCTCCGAAGCAGTAAAAATAGCTAGTACTCCGCAGCAAGCTACCTATAAAGAGGTACCAAAAAACCAACCTAAAAGATGGTCAACTGGTAAAAGCGCCTCTCTAGATGCTATGCTAGAATCTACAAGACAAGAAATGTCAAGTCAAGATTATAATAACATGATAAACAATCCTGGACCTACGAAACCAAATTTTGCTTCAAATATAGCATCCGGTATGGGATTAACTGAAAACTCTGGACCTATGCCAGGCATAGATATATCTAAATTAGATTTTGTAAGTAAAGCGAAGTCTATACTGGATAAATCATACGAAAAAGATAGACAAGGACGATAATATATGATAGTAAGGTTTGAACAAAAAGACCCGTTAGATATAAGAACATCAGTAGGTGTAGGTGTAAATCTACCCTTTTCTGGTAACGCCGTCTTTAACACTACCTATACCACAAAAGAAGCAATAAAAGCTAATTTGATAAATTACTTTCTTACAAACAAAGGAGAGAGATACCTTAACCCTTTATTTGGTTCAGACATAAGGTTACTTCTTTTTGATAATGTATCAGAAGATACAATCATAGAATTAAAAGCACGTATAATATCAGAAATAGGGACATTTTTTCCTAGAGTTAAAAAAACATCATTTGAGATATCTGGCGACCCAGATAATAACACACTTAGAGTGTACCTTAAATATAAGATTATAAACTCTAGTATTCAAGACGAAATCCTAATAAATATAGATCAATAATGGCTCAAGATAGAGAAATAAAATACGTAAATAGAGGATTTAATGACTTTAGATCACAACTAATAGAGTATACAAAGAACTACTTTCCTAATACCTATAATGACTTTTCTCCTACTTCACCTGGAATGATGTTTATAGAGATGGCATCCTATGTAGGGGATATCCTATCTTTCTACCAAGATAGTCAGCTTCAAGAAACTTTCTTAACTCATGCAAAAGATCCAAAGAATTTATATTCTTTAGCCTACATGATGGGTTATAAACCTAAAACAACAGGAGTATCATCAACTAAATTACAAATAACTCAAATTATACAAGCTAACTCATCAAGTCCATATTTACCAAAATGGAATCAAGCTGCTATAATACCTCAAAACTCTACAATCACTTCAACCGATTCATCTCAGACTAAATTTTTAATAGATAGTAGAGTTGATTTCCAATTTTCAAGCTCCTACGATCCAACTGAAGTAACTATCCATAGTTTAGACAGCGGTAACCCATCAGAATATAAACTTGTAAAAAATGTAGATGTATTTTCAAGTGAAATAGTGACAACTAATTTTTCTATAGATTCCGTAGAACAGTTTAAAACTTTAACTGTACAAGACTCTAACATAGTAGGTATATTAGATATAGTAGATGCTGAAGGGAATGAATGGACAGAAGTAGATTATTTAGGACAAGATACTATTTTTGTATCCGGTTCCTCTTCTAGTGATCTAGCTATACAAAAAGTACCGAGAAGGTTTGTGAGTAGATTCACCTCTAACGGTAATTTACAAATCCAGTTTGGAGCAGGAACCAACGATAGCGACGACTCAATTATACTCCCTGACCCAACTACTATAAAAAGTAGCAATGTAAGAGATAAGTTTAACAAGGCGTACGATCCTTCTAACTTTTTACATACTAAATCTTACGGAATAGCTCCTGATTCAAACCTTACTGTTAGGTACTTAAAAGGAGGAGGAGTAAGCTCAAATATTCCTGCCGACACTCTAAATACTATATCTTTTAATGTATTAGCTAACGGCGATTCATCTAGAACATCAAGTGCTTTTTTAACATTTACTAATCCAAAAGCAGCAGAAGGTGGAAGAGATGGAGATAGTGTAGAGGAGTTAAGAGAAAACTCTTTAAGAGCTTTTAACGAACAAAGTAGAACAGTGACGTTGAATGATTATGCTGTTAGAGCTCTCTCTTTACCCCCTCAATTCGGAAGCGTTGCTAAAGCACTAGTAATACAAGAGCAAATTTTAAATAGCAATATAGATCCTAATACAGTACAAAACTATAATCCTTTTGCATTAGGGTTGTATGTACTTGCTTATGATAAAGATAAAAAACTTATAACAGCATCTTCACAGTTGAAAAATAACCTTAAAACTTATTTATCAGAACACATTATGGTATCCGATTCTGTTAATATAAAGGATGCATTTATCGTAAATATCGGTATTGAATACGATATTATACTAAGACCTAATTACTCCGGTAGAGATGTTATCAACCAGTGTAATGTAGCTCTAAAAGATTTTTTTAATATCGATAAAAGAAGTATAAACCAGTCTATAAATATTGCAGGTATTTATACTCTTCTAGATAAAGTAAAAGGCGTACAAACAGTACAAAATTTAAAAATAACAAATAAACAAGATAGCACCGGAGTAACTTACTCAGCTTACGCTTACGATATAGAAGGAGCTACAAAAAATAATACGGTTTACCCGTCGTATGATCCTTGTATTTTCGAAATCAAATATCCTAACCAAGACATTAAAGGACGAGTAACAATTATATAAAATGGCAATATATAGAATTTTTCCCGAAAACGATACTTTTATATTCACAGAAAATATTACAGGTAACGCTGGTTTAGATGAAATAAATGAAATCGGAGGCTACCCTGTAGCAGGAGTAGGGCAAGCTTCTAGAATAATAGTAAAAGTTAAAACAGAAGACATACAGTCAACTATTAATAATAAAGTAGGAGCTAATCTTTTTACTGCTTCACTACACTTATCCTTAGCTTCAGCATACGAACTTCCTCAAGCCTACACTCTATATTCTTATCCGATATATGATAGCTATACACCGGGAGTAGGTAAGTATGGAGACGTACCAGTAGATAACTCAGGTGTTGCATGGTCTTTCCCTACAGGGTATGAAAATGCGAACAGTACTAAATGGACCACACCAGTATATACCTCTGTTCCTGCTAACGTAACATCATCATATAGCCCTACCGGTTCACTCGGTTACGGCGGTGGAGGAGCGTGGTATACCGGTTCTGCAGGAGTTAATTTAGAATCTTCTAAACTTTATAACGTAGGAGATGATCATGATGTAGACATTAATATAACCAATGCTGTTACACTTCACTACAGTGAGTCTATCAACAATAACGGGTACATAGTAAAGCTTCAAGATAGTTTAGAATTTTCAACTTCTTCTTATACTCGTCTTAAGTATTATAGTAACGATACTAATACCATCTACCCTCCTTATGTTGAATTTAAGTGGGATGATAGTTCTTACTCAACGGGTTCTCTTTCACTGCTAAATACCGATGAAAGTTTTATAAATATAACTAATAATAAAGGAAAGTATGTAGACGAAGGAAAACAAAGATTTAGATTAAAAGCACGTCCGAAGTACCCTACAAGAACGTTTACTACTGGTTCCTCATATACTACAAATTACGCTTTACCAACAGCATCTTACTGGGGTATAAGAGATGAATTTACAGAAGAAATGATTATTCCTTTTGACACTTCGTATACAAAAATAAGCTGCGATGCAACAGGTCCTTTTTTCGACGTATACATGGACGTTCTTCAACCAGAAAGGCATTATAGAGTTTTGATAAAAACAGAATTAGACGGCACTAATACAGTCATAGATAATAATATAAGTTTTAAAGTTGTTAGAAATGGCTAAAAAAATAAGTATACAAAAGACAGCTATACAAAAAAACGAACTTGAAAAAGTAATTTCGAGAGAGTTTACAACTTTTATTCAACCTGTTGATGAAGTAGAAACTGATACAGTCTTTGAATTATTTAGACTATACGATAAACTTTATATGGATATTCCTCTAGAAGGGGAGTCATCTCATACTACTTTAATAGAAGAGAGCTCTAAACTAGTAACTTTCGAAAAAGATAATAGTGATATACAACCTCTTCTTGACGAAATAACTAATTTAAGAGAGCAAATTTTACAAGCTAACGAAACTATTGAAGAATTAGAACAACAACTTTCAAACGTAAATACAATATAAAATGGCACAGTACAAAGATTTTAACGGAGCTAATTTTGGAAACGCACACCAATCAGATACTACCTATAAGATAGTAAAAGCTCCACTAGCAGATGGTAACCCATCCTCAGGTTCAATTTACCTTAGTGGAAGTGGTGGTTATGTAAACTCACCAACAGGTATTTCTAAAGCATCTCTAGACGCAGGAATAAATGTAAGAATAGATGATAACGATGTTACAAGATCTATCGTAGAGGTAGAGAACGGAACATGTGATGGCGAACAAGCATTTGCTACTTGGGTATTCCCAACACCTACAGCTACACCTACTAATACACCAACACCTACAAACTTAGCTGTCTTTAGCAATAGTAATTTCTTCTCAGTAAGTAGTAACCTAACTTCTAGTGGAGGAGATGCAGATGCGTCAACAGCATGTGGTGTAGTTGCTGATGGAGCTTATAATAGAACTCTAGACATACATAAAGACTCAGGTAATGGGCAAAGCAATAACTACCCAGAAGTGAACGATGTACTTAAAATTTCAGGGTCACCTGTTAACGGTGGATATCTAAGTTATAGCGGAAACTTTGGTTCAGGACCAGAAACTAAATCAGTTGCAGTTAATGCTGGAGGACAAGTACAATCATTAGCAAGCTGTTAATAGAGAATTCAAATGAAGTATAACTATAACTTTATACCAGTACAGCCGTCTGAGATAATTCAGATAGATAGCTTTAGTTCAGCTGATAGCGAGCTGCTACAGGACTTTAAAGTTAACAGTACCTTTAATCAATTTTCAAATTTTATTGAGCTTCATTACTACACTTTAGACGGTAGGTTACTTAAATCTATAAACAACTATACTAATTTTAGATCAAATCAAGATAGTGAGTCTACTCTAAATAATAGCTTATCTACATTAACTCTAAGAACAGAAGATGACGTTAAACTTGGAGGGTATGAAGCAGGTGATGTATACCTTTACTATAACTTTTTAAACGATTACTACACTCAAGATAATTCTAAATTAAAGTTTTTCATAGAAGAAATATCTCCTGATAGAAAAGAGCTAAGACTAGTTACTACGAAAGCAAGTAGAGAATCAGTAGAAACTAGTACAGCAGAAATTAAAACTTCTCTTAGCGAATCAGACGCAGAAACATTCTATCTTAATTTAGGTAAGAATAGATTACTACTCTGTACTAATATAGATACTTTAGACTATAAAGAAGATACCTCGGTTGTAGTAAAACTATACAACCAACTTCCTAGCGATATATTAGTTAAACAACAATTGAGTATTAACTCTCAAGTTAACGATTCAATTGCATATAAGGTAGACTCTGAAATAATTTTAGCTGAGCCAAAAATTAAATATTTAAAAGGACCTAACTTTAACATACAGGAAGGTAAAGGTACTTCAAGCCCAACCCAGTACTTAAGTATAGATGAAGCATTTAGCTATCCGGTTACTAATTCATATTATGAAGTAAAGTCTTTATTCGAAGAAAAAGGAGCTTCTTTATCTATAGATCATTCAGATTATAACTCTTTTATCAATTTTAGTTCTGCTGAAGAAAGATTAAGAAACTTTAAGTATAAGCTTGACTTAATTAACAGCTACCAGTCTTCAAGTAATGACATAAGACTAGCAGGTAGTTATTCTACCGCAAGTGTAGAACACTACGATAATTTAATCAATACTGTACTTTCTAATTTTGATCATTATGATAGATTTCTATACTATGAATCAAGCTCTTATAGCTGGCCAAAAACAGGTAACGATAAACCCTATATACCGGTAATAGGATCTGCAACAGGTTCATGGTATAACAGTCAGCTTATATCAGCTTCTGACTTCGATAATACTAATCCTAACCAACTAATTAATACAGTACCAGAATTCTTAAGAGAAGATCCTAGTAACGTTAAGTATACTACTTTCATTCACATGGTAGCTCAACATTTTGACAACTTGTGGATCTATGCAAAGAACGTTACAGATAAGTATAATTCTGATAACAGACTTGACTTTGGTATATCAAAAGATCTTATTGATGATGCTTTAAAAAATTTCGGAGTAAAACTATACAACAGTAATAAGTCTACTCAAGAACTATTTGAAATGTTTACTGGTCAAACGTACCTAACTGGAAGTGAAGGTAACTCCTCAACTTTACCAGTTGAAGTTGTTAGTGGATCAAATACAGTAACATCTCAAGAAAATTACAGAAAACAGATTTATAAGAGAGTATACCACAATTTACCTCTACTATTAAAGAGCAAAGGTACTGATAGAGGAATGAGAGCTTTATTAAGTACTTTCGGTATACCGTCTTTCTACTCATCTGGTTCACATTCCGGTATAAACGTTTTACAACTAGGCGGGAGTGTATCAGGAAGTTATAATCTAGGACCATTACAGTATACTACAGCATCTCTAGGTAAAATAAGAATAAGTGATACAGGTAGTATAGAGGGTACTACTCTTTCAAGATATGTAAACATTACTCAAGATAGTGACAAATACTCAAAAGATTTAAACACTATCCAGGTAGGTTTTTCTCCTACAGATGAAGTCAATGATATAATAATAACATCTTCAAGTGCAGCTTCTTTCGATATAGATTCCATATTAGGAGATCCTGGGTATGCATATTCAAGTAGCTATGAAGCTTTAATAAATAAAGCAGAGGAGTATCTACCTGCTACTACTGACACAAGTAAGTACGATCTAAATGCATTTTCAAGATTATTAAAGTATTACGATAATCTACTTTTTAAAACAGTAATAGATTTCTTACCAGCAAGAAGTAACGTAAATACCGGACTTGTAATAAAGCCTCACCTTCTTGAAAGAAACAAAATAAAGCAGGTAGAACCTACTACTGAAAGACATAATGAATTTTCTCAATCAATAAGCATACAAGAGACTACAGGGAGTGAAGGAGGAGCATTTGGCGGTAGAAACCAGTATTCATCATCATACACAGAGTTCTATATGACATCTGGTGGATTCGCAGCCAGCTTTTTACATAGTCACGAACAAGCTAAATACGACGGAGAATTTTCAGGTAGTAAGATAGACATTTCAAACGGAGAATTAAATATTAATAACTCATTTAAATATGTTGATGCGATAGAAAATATAGTAGATATAGCTTATGTATCTTCGTCCGCTGTTCTTCCTACTCCTACACCTACTCCTACCTCAACTATGACTCCAACACCAACACCAACTGAGCAGCCACCAGTAAGTGCTACACCAACACCAACTCCTACTATGACACCTACACCTAGTACAGCCGGAACGTTCCAACTAAGAATTAGAATATACCCTAACATAGGTGTACAGGAAAATAATAATGATATAGAATATAAGATAACTGCAACACCTTCATCTTCTCCTTCTTCTACTTCAATTACTACAGGTGACTTAGCAGGCGGCTTTGTAAACCTAAACCTTTATAATGTTAGCGGTAACGACGAGGTACTTGTAAATGTTCTAAGAGTCGAACCAGACGGTAGTGCGATAGCTGTTGGAAGCATTGAATGGAGTAACTACGATATAACTCATCTAGATGTTTCACCTACTAGTGATATATTTAGCTCTAATAATAATATTAACTTTAATTACACCCTCGATAACTTCGATGCTAGTCTAGGTATTATTGCTATCGACTTAAACATTACTGAAGGATCAGGTCTATAATAAAAAAATAATATGAGAACTAAACAAGACTTTAGCGAAAGATCTCCATTAGATTACGGAGCACACATATTAGTTTTTATAGAATCTTCAACAACTATGAATACAGTTGAAGCTATCAATATTAGTACTAGAGATAAAGGAGAAAACGACCTTATAAATTCATTATCAAGGCTGATATCTGTAACTACAGACATATTAGGAGTAACAAGAACTATAATACCTATATCAGCTAAAAACAAAGGAAGGTATTGGAATTTTGAAATTGAACCTTTTAGTGTTACCTCAGCTCCTCAATTTAGTAGCAACGTAACCTCTTCTTTTTATTTCAACGAATTAACCGATAATGCTATTTTATTTACTAATAAAGTAGCAAGATTTAATCCATCTCCTAATGATGCAGGCTTTTCCAAAAGCGTATACCAAGCTATTGAAAACAATTCAGAAAAAAGTGCAACTACACATTTTATATATCAAGTAGACAAAAAAAATGATGCAATAGAAATTGCTAATATAGATGCTATAAATAGCGGTACTGCTGCACTAGCAGAATTTCAAGGAACTAATCACGAACAAATAGGATTAGTAAACAGTAGATACGATGGAGCAAAAACATCCATTCTTGAATACGGAATTAACTCAGCTATAAATGCGAAAGAAATAAGAGCTTCAATCTATGTTTCGTCGTCTGAAAATACGTTCATATGTAGTCAATCAGATGCTGATAGAAATATAGAAAACCTATTATTCAGCATACCAGAAAGTTATCCTACATCAGAGGCTGAAGACTACGGTGTTAACCCTACATCTGGTAGTAGAATATTTACTTTAAACGGCAATCAAATAATACCTTTGAGAGATAGAAAAGTTTTTGTTGAGGCAAACAGAACTATTGTATATATTAACCAAGATGGATATGCTATAAATAAAGGTACTATATGTACATAAATAAAACATAATAAACATATATTTATATAAAAGAGACTAAAAATGGGATACTTAAACAACGCAGTCGTAACAGTCGACGCAATTTTAACTAAAAAAGGAAGAGAGCTTTTAGCTAGAGGAGACGGCTCTTTCAAAATTACACAATTTGCTTTATCTGATGATGAAATAGACTACACACTCTATAACACAACACATCCTTCTGGTTCATCGTTTTACGGAGAAGCTATTGAAGCAATGCCAATACTAGAAGCGTTTCCAGATGAAAATCAGATTATGAAGTATAAGCTAGCTACTCTACCAAGAGGAACATCTAAACTTCCATTACTAGAAGCAGGATATTCTGCTATAAGAATAAAACAAGGAGCATCTTTAGCTATTACTCCTCAAACTCTTAATTATTTAGGAGCAACTTCTACTTTTGAAGCAGCAGGATATACAGCAACAATTGCAGATGTAAGAGTAGTGTCTAATTTTTCTGGTGTAGGAGTAAATACAGAAGAAGCTGAAAGACTTAACTCAGTAACAACAGCAGGTACTAATGTCTCTAAAACAGTAATAGGAACTTCTATAAACCTTACTGCTACGACTGTTAATACCCTATTCGGCAGTAGAACACAGCTACAAACAACACTTACCTTAGTGGGTAGAGACTCAGGAGCTAGAATTACTATTCCCGTAACTATAATTAAAGTAAATAACTAATAAGATATGTCATTCAAAAGATTCGATAACGAAGATATAGTAATAAGTGCTGACTCGATTTCTAGTCCTGCATGGACCGGTAATCAGGTAACTTTACAGAACTTTTTTACTTCTTCCGCACAAGTAAATGGAGCAACAGGTAATTATTTCTACGACGTATATAATGGAGATGCAGCATTAGAAGCTTCACAAATTCAATTTTCGATTGCTTATGGAAATAAAGAAGGATCAGGTTCTGCTGCTATCAACCTTTCTGTAGCAGGAAATACACCAAGTAGTATAATCTATAAACAGTATAGAAGTCTAATCAATGGCTCAGAAGATATAGAATTATCTTTTGATGGTACAGATGTAACTCACATCTATGCCCTGTCAATACAAAGAGCTAGATACAAAGAAAAACTTCTTCCTGGTTCTTTAACTTTAAGATTAGGTGATTTGTTTCTTACCGATAATAGTAAAGAAGTAACTACTCAAACATTTACGGATGCAGGTAGAGTATTTCAGATCATAAGCGGCTCAGCAGGAACAAAAACTTCTTCACCTGTAGACACAGGCGCTAAAGGAAACTCTAAACAACACGGATCATACGGTCTATTTCTTCCTGATACAGGGTTAATTATACTAAACGGTAAAGCATTAGACGATACAGTAATTAACGGAGGTATAGCACTAGGTTCAGGAACAGGTTCAGTTGCACCTGCTGTTGAAAATATGGCACTTTTATATGATAAATTAGAAGCACCTAGTAATGGAGAGTTTACCTTAAGGTCCGAAGAAACAGTATCTTCTAACTACGTGTTCGTAAGAGCAAGAAACAGTGAATTTAATTACTCAACTAACCCATCTAACATAACAGGATCAGGTGAACTTAGACACAGTAGTATGATTGATTCACCTCAATCTTATATTACAGCTGTAGGCCTTTATAATGACAATAACGATTTACTTGCAGTATCAAAGTTATCACGTCCACTATTAAAAGACTTTACTAAAGAAGCATTAGTACGTATCAAGCTTGATTATTAATGAATGAGTTCATTCAAAAATATAGAGAATCAATTTAATGAAAATGCTTCATACTCAGCGTTTAAAAAACTAGTACAACAAGATCTAGTAATTTCACACTACCAAGCGTCTAAAAAGTTTTGTACTAACGCTACTGTATACTTATTTGGTGATAATATAGAAGTAATAGACCCAACTCCTACTCCAACACCCACTCAAACACCTACACCTACTCAAACTCAAACCCCTACGCCAACTCAAACACCTACTCAAACTCCAACAGGTACACCTACCGGTACGCCTACAAATACTCCTACTCCTACTAACACATCAACACCTACAGGTACACCTACAAGTACCCCTCCGGCTCCTTCAAATAGTGCAACACCAACACCAACGTCAACTAGTACGCCAACACCTACTAGCACTGTAACACCAACTCCTAGTAATACCGCAGCATGTTATGCAACAGTATTTAGTGCTTCTTTAGAAACAATATTTAACGGAGCTTGTAGTGAAACTATAGCACAGGTATTATATACTGACTATAGCGGTTCATGGCCTCCAACTCAAGCATACTTAGACGGAGGAGGATCATTGACTGTATTTACAAATGACACTTGTACACCATCTCCTAATACTTATTATGCATTCGATAGTAGTTCAGCAACAGGTACAGATGTTAATGCATTCTTAAGAGTAGATGATAGTATAGGAGATCATCCTGGAGATGTTGTTCAAATTTATAACTGTGATACGCCATAATGGGATTTTCTAACAACATATCATCCCTTATAGTTTATAAACAAGCTAAAAAAGAACAAACTGTCGATGTCAATAACAGTGTTTATCTTTTTGGAGATAATATACCTGTTATACTACCTTCACCAACTCCAACAAATACTCCAACAGTAACTCCTACTAACACAGTAACTCCTACTAACACGAGTACACCAACTCAAACACCAACTAATACTCCGACAGGAACTCCGACAGGAACTCCAACCAATACTCCAACGCCTACAAATACTCCAACTAACACTCCAACGTCTACTAGTACCCCTACTAACACACCTAGTAACACACCTACAGGTACACCTACACCAACTAATACACCTAGTAATACACCGACAGGTACACCAACACCTACAAATACTCCAACTAATACTCCAACACCTACTAGTACAGCAACTCCAACTAATACCCCTACTCCGACACTGGATTGTAGCTTTGAAATAGAAGTAGATGACGAACCTGCACCAACAGCTACAAATACCCCTACTCCTACATCAACTGCTACTAACACCCCTACTCCTACTAATACACCTACTAATACACCTACACCTACATTAGATTGTAGTTTTGAAATAGATGTAGACGATGAACCTGCTCCTACTGCTACTAATACTCCAACACCGACTTCTACTGCAACGAATACTCCTACACCAACCAATACTCCAACTAACACACCTACACCTACATTAGACTGTAGCTTTGAAATAGAAGTAGATGACGAACCTGCTCCTACTGCAACAAATACTCCTACGCCAACTAGCACACCAACTCAAACTGCTACGCCTACTCAAACTCCAACTAACACTCCAACTAACACTCCGACAGGAACTCCAACAGGTACACCAACTGGTACGCCTACAAATACTCCGACTAATACACCTACCCCGACTAATACTAGCACACCAACTCCTTCACCTACATTAGACTGTAGTTTTGAAATAGACGTAGATGATGAACCTGCTCCTACTGCTACTAATACTCCTACGCCAACTCAGACACCAACTAATACACCTACTAATACACCAACTCAAACACCAACTCAAACACCGACTGGTACTGCTACTAGTACACCAACTCCAACTGAAACATCTACTCAAACTCCAACACCGACTAGTACTCCAACTAATACACCAACTAATACTCCAACAGGAACACCGACTGGTACACCGACTAATACCCCTACCGGTACACCAACTCAAACACCGACTAATACTTCTACCCCAACTAACACACCTACACCTACATTAGACTGTAGCTTTGATATTATAGTAACTGAAGAAGCAGCTCCAACAGCAACACCTACTCAGACACCTACTAGTACGCCAACTAATACTCCAACTAATACCCCTACAAAAACACCAACTAATACTCCTACTAATACCTCTACACCAACTAACACCCCGAGTAACACACCAACTAATACTCCGAGTAATACTCCAACTAACACTCCTACCCCAACTAATACTCCAAGTAATACGCCAACTGGAACACCAACTAATACTCCAACTAATACTCAAACTCCAACTGGTACTGCAACGAATACACCTACACCTACAAATACTCCGACTAATACACCATCTAACACTCCAACGAATACACCTACGCCTACAAATACTCCAACAAACACTCCTACTAATACTGTAACGCCTACGAATACTCCTACCAAGACACCAACTAATACTCCAACTAATACTCAAACTCCTACAAAAACACCAACTAATACTCCTACTAATACTCCTACTAATACACAAACTCCAACTAATACACCTACGAATACCGTAACTCCTACTAATACACAAACTCCAACTAATACACCAACACCTACGCCAACTCCATCGAGAGCTCAATACTCTATAGATGTATTTTCATCTAACGGACCTATAACTACTACATCAGGTGGAGATGCTGCTGGAGGCTTAGCTTGTGAAGCTATTGGAGACGGAAGTAAACAGAAAACTATAAAAATAGTTAAGTCTGTAGCTAACGGTGGAAGTAATGGATACCCAGAGATTGGAGATGATCTATACATCGGAACTACTAAACTATCTGGTGGAGGATATGTTAGTTATGTAGACACTTCAGGTACTTGTGGAGTTGGTCCTCAAAATACTTACTTTGGATATAGTGCTGCAGGTATTGTAAGTACAGGATTAACTTGTTGTACAGAAACAACACCTACTCCTACACCTACAAACACACAAACTCCTACACCAACAAACACTCCTACAAACACTCAAACACCTACACCTTCTCCATCTCAAACTTCTTGTGTTGAAGTTACACTAGGTGAAGGTTCTACTTACGGTATAGCATGTGATGACTATGTCGACGGCGGAGCAACATTCTACATAGACAGTACAGAGTTATCAACAGCAAATAATTTATATGATGCTGCTACTTGTTTAGTTGCTGACCATGCAACAGCTCAATACTACTCAGACGGTGAAATATGGAAATACTGGAACGGTAGTGAATTTACTACAGATGGAGATTGCGGTATATATGGATCTACTCCAGCATCACCGACACCTACTCCAACTCAAACACCTACTCCTACTAACGCAGCAGTTACTCTATATAACATGACTTTAGGAACAGATGCAAGCTCAGGTCAAGACGCTTGCGATGATATAAACTTTGATGGAGGGTCGAGCTTTAAAGTTACTACTGACGATGGGTTCGGCGGTGGACAACTTGTTGACGGTTCAACTGTAGTTTATAATTCTTCTGGAACATCTGTAATAGCTAACACATACGTATCAGATGGGTCAAGTGTAGGTCTTACTAACGGTAGCGGGGTATGGACTCAATCAGGAGGCTCTGGAGGGATCTGTGGCTTATAAAAAAATTAATTCGTAAATTATAATAATGTGGTTATATAAAGACAAAGAGATACACTCTATCGAGGATATGCCCGAAGGCACTTATGGTTTTATATACGAAGTGACTCATACTAAGAGTAAGCAGAAGTATATAGGTAAAAAAGTATTATACTTTGAAAGAAATAAGAGATTAGGAAAAAAAGCATTAGCAGCATTAAAAGAAGAGCGTGCTAAAAAAGGAATGAAGGGTAGAACACCACTTAAGCAAAAAGTGATAACCGAATCAGACTGGAAAGATTATTTTGGTTCTCACCTTAAAATAAAAGAACTTTTAAAACGAGATGGTCCTGATGCATTTACTAAAAAAATCTTGCAGTATGTATCTAATAAGAAACAGCTTACATATTTTGAGTGTAAGTACCTATTTATAAATGAAGTATTAGACTCTAGAAATAACTATATTAACGATAATATTCTAGGTAAATTTTATAGAAAAGACTTTGAATTATGATTAAACTAAAAGAAATAATCGGATACCCATCACTAAAGTACCACATAGACAATAAACTCTCTTTACATGAGCATGTCTACCGCTATAACTCAGATGCCTTTATACAACTGTTTAAAGAAGCTAGAGAAGCTTATAATAACGAAGAAATAGAACTTTCAGAAGAAGATCAAGAGTTATTAGAAACAACTGATATAGGAGAGTATGGAGAGTATAATGGTTTAAAAGTGCCTTTAGACTTACCGATGGTATCACCAAAGTATAACCCTCTGTTTGAAATCGGATGTATGATCGACGAGATGATCGAAGATGAAAATACAATCGATGAAGCTTCTTCGATAGACCAAATGATTAACTTTGAACAAGTTAAAGAATTAGTAGAGTCTATTGGGGGTAACATAAACATGGACAAATTTAGAAAAGCAGTTTCATTACAAAATGAATCTTTCGATTATAATGGTTTTGAAATGCTAAAAGCATCCGTAGATTACATACCGGAAGCAGAGTACAGAGGTAAAAAGGTTGCACTTAACAAACCTAAGAGAGGCGGAAGTAAAAAATTCTACGTCTACGTTAAGAGTAAAAAAGGAAACGTCAAAAAAGTTTCTTTTGGAGATACTGGTCTTTCAGTAAAATTAAAAAAGAGAGGAGCTAGAGCTTCTTTTGCTGCTAGACATAAATGCTCTACTAAAAAAGATAAAACGAAAGCAGGTTACTGGTCTTGTAATATCGGAAGATATTGGAAATCACTAGGAGGTAGCTCAAACTTCTCAGGATACTGGTAGAATAATATGGCTCATGAATATGGATATCACGATGGTGAAGTAATAGATTTACGTAAAAGCACAGAGCTTAATAGTAATTACTATACAGGTTCTTATGCTCCATCTAGTGGTAGTAATAAAAGGTTAAACTACTATAGTGTAAGACACCTATACTATTCAAACTACGATACCGGTTCAGGGTATGTCGACCATTCTGGTAGTTTTTATAACTACGAAGAAAGTTCCTTTGCACCTGGTACTAGAACTATGGATATTACATCCGGTAGTGGTCTAGTTATCTCTATACCAAGAAAGTTATTCGGCACTAAGATACAACCTAACTCATTGATAGTCTCTTCATCAAATAGTAGTTATAGGTTAACTGATGATGGAGAGGGAAATCTGTTAAGAGGATCATCACACGTTGGTAATGTAATATACTCTCATGGGCAAGTAATAATTACAGCAACTGGTTCTTTTGCTCATTATAGTTCAAGTTTCTTCGGGGACTTATCAGGATCAGCTGACCCAGCATTTGTATGCTTTAAATCAACTGTACCGGTTTATACTTACAACTATTCTTTAAAGGTTTCAGATTATGAATTTAATCATACTCAAAATCCTACAGCACAAAAAAATAATAGTATTCTCTACTATACTGGTAGTAGTAGCGATTCTTCTGGAAGTAGGTTTATAAGACCTTCTGGTCTATATGCAGATAATATTACAGGTTCTGAATTTCAGCCATACATTACTACAGTAGGTTTGTACAACGGCTCTAACGAACTTATAGCAGTCGGAAAACTTCCACAAGCATTACAGAAACCAAAAGATACTGAACTAACTATAAATTTAACTCTAGATATATAAACTAGAGAGTTATGCATTTTAAGGAAGCACTTATACAATCGAAAGATAATAAAAATATATTTTATCTTGCACCAATCCCCGTCTGGGTTGAAGTTTTTGATGACGATTCTCTTCACGATAGGGTCTACGATTTAGGAATGAAAAAATTAAATGACTCTCAAAAACAGATGGGTCAAGAGCTACCTAATCAGATAGATACAGAAAGGATTAATTCATATAAAGTAAACTATAAAAGAAGAGAAAACTGGATAGAACCTAATGAGTATAGCCCGATAGGTAGCAGATTTTTTACCCCTCCTAATAATTTTTTAGATATAGAGAATGAAGATGTAATTACTATACGTAATAGAATAAATAACAGTTATAAAAAATTACTATCCTATCTAGAAATTAAAAACAATCAATCACCAAAAATAACAGAGAGCTGGATGCAGTATTATGACCCTCATTCAGGTAGAGGACATAATGCTCATAATCACTGTAGATGGGAAC
>Ga0070750_10000272_pt1 | contig 28822 bp, 41 predicted proteins | sample VirMetDEL_Nov_24_FD_77013 | JGI IMG/M metagenome (GOLD analysis project Ga0070750, IMG submission 77013) | Aqueous microbial communities from the Delaware River and Bay under freshwater to marine salinity gradient to study organic matter... | ecosystem: Environmental > Aquatic > Marine >...
ACAGGCAGCGCAGTGAAAACAGCGTTGAAGAAAGTTTTGTACAACTACAAGTTACCAAAGAAGTTGCAGATTATACACTAGATAATGAAATTATTGATGTGTATGACATCTATAGACGCAGTGCTGGCACATTAAGCAGTGGTGGTTTAGGAGATATCGAACCATTTGAAACTGCTTATCTTAACACATATCTATTAAACAGTGGTAGAGCAGGTGGTATGGCAGTTTACGATGCACTGGCTCAACACAGAGAAACACTGGGACGTTTGTTTGGTGAAAATGTTACATTTACTTGGAACACAGTAACCAAAAAATTGTTTTTGCACAGAAGAATCAAAGCAGACGATGTTTATTATTTGCATGTTTACAAACAACGCAGTGATGAAGAACTACTACAAGATCCTTATTGTGCTCCTTGGGTTAAAGATTATGCACTAGCACATGCCAAATTGATGCTGGCAGAAGCACGTGGTAAATTCAATACCATTGCAGGACCACAAGGCGGAACAAGTTTAAATGCAGATGCATTGCGTATGGATGCACAAGCAACTATCGACAAGCTAGAAGATGATCTCAAGTACTATGCTGAAGGACAAGCAGGTCTTGGTGTTATTATTGGTTGACAATGGGTCCTGATCCAATTATAATATAAGCATGAAATTAAAATTGTTAGTGATTGGTCATGGGCGCCATGGCAAAGATACTGTCTGTGAAATTTTGCGAGACAAGTATGGTTATAGTTTTGAATCAAGTAGTCAGTTTTGTAGCAAGTTGTTTATCTACAACAACTTGAAAGACAAGTATGGCTATGCTAACGAAGAAGAATGTTATGCAGATAGGCATAACCATCGTCAAGAATGGTATGATGCTATTTGTGACTACAATGTTCCGGATCCTGCTAGACTTGGCAGAGAGATGTTTGCAGAATATGACATCTATTGTGGACTACGTAACAAAAAAGAATTCCATGCAATGAAAAATACAGGTGTGTTTGACTATTGTATATGGGTTGATCGTAGTGATCATCTTCCTCCTGAAAGTAAAAATAGTATGAGCCTTGAACAGTGGATGTCAGATTTTACTATTTGTAACAACGGTACATTAGAAGATTTAGAATTCAATGTACATTCTCTCATAAGTCATATTGATAGTTACAGTGCTAGTTAATTAACTACTAGGTTAACTCTCATATCCCCCCTGATATATAGCCTTTCTGGTAAATATTACTAGCAATTACTATTATCAGAGGAGCAAAAACATGGCATTAGTATCTCCAGGTGTAGAGGTCCAAGTAGTAGATGAAAGTGCATATGGCGCCCCGGGTGCTGGCACAGTTCCGCTACTATTGGTAGCTACACAACAAGACAAAACAGATCCTACTGGTAGTGAAGCAGATGGTATTGCCAAATATACTAAATCAGCAAACGCAGGCGAAGTGGTAAAAGTTACTAGTCAGCGTGAACTAACACAGTATTTTGGTAATCCAGAATTTACTACAAATGGAACAAGTGTTGTACAAGGCAGTGAAACCAGCGAATATGGTCTTATGGCGGCGTACAGTTACTTAGGACAAGGCAGTCAAGCGTACATTGTACGTGCTGATTTAGACCTTGCACAATTAAATTCAGCAACCACAGCGCCAACAGCACCTTATGCTACAAACGGCGGTTTGTGGTTAGACACAGATGGTAGTGCTTTTGGTATCCATCAATGGAACGACACTACAAGCAAGTGGGAAGTAAAAATTCCTTCAATTGAAATCAATGCAGACGACGGCAGCGATATTGTTGGCAATGTTCACACACCAACAGGCGGAGGAAGTCCGACGATAAACGGTACATTCCGTGTTGTTGTACATGTTGACAACGAAACATCAACAAGTGCAGATCGTCAACTGGGCATTGAATACGTGTATGGTGTAAGTGGATCCTGGCAACTTGTAGATCAATCAACAGGCATAAGCACAGGCGAAGCAGTAACATATGCCCCTCACTATAGTCCACCAGCGGCACCTAGTGCAGGTGATATTTGGATCAAAACCACACGCTTAGGCAATGGTATTGATCTTAAAGTTTACAGCTACGATTCAAGTGTGGGTGTTTTTGTACAAAAAACAGTACAAGGTGTTAGCACTACACAAGCAGATGGCATTGCTGTAATAGGTGATTTTGTGCCACAAGATGGTTCAAGTACTACAGTATTAACAGCAAGTTCAGCTACAACTGGTAACTTGTTGCTGGATCAACAAGCAGACACAAAATCATCAATTGTTGTGCGTGAAGTAGACGCCAACGGCGCTGCAGGCGCACTAACAGCAACAGACTTGAACGCTTCAGCAGCTCAGCCAACAGCAACAACAGCAACAGGTACATACTGGTTTGACAACACAATCAACAGTTTAGACCTATATCGTCAAGTTGGCGGTGCATGGGTTGCAGTGGCAGATGTTGTGTATTCAACCACACAACCAACCACAGATGCAGCAGGTAATGCACTAGCAGTAGGTGACATTTGGGTTGACACAACACTAGCAGCTAGTGGACAAGCTAACGAGCGTGATTATCCAAAAATCAAAGTATACAACGGTAGTGCATGGGTTACACACGATAACACAGACCAGACAACCACAACAGGTGTGATATTTGCAGACTTTTTTGATACAGCTGGCGGAGGAGCACCAATTACAGGCGCACCTAGTGCAACTGTTTATCCAGCAGGAATGGTAGCGGTTAACATGGCACAGAGTAAAAACACTGTGAGAACATGGAACGGCACAGCATGGAGAAATGGCGCAAGCAATCATGCAGACGGCAGCGGACGTTTTGGACGTTATGCACAACGTGGTGTTATTGCAACAGCGATGCAAGCCGTAGCAGCAGGCACAGATCTCAGAGATCCAGGCAACAGATTCAGTCTAATTGCTGCACCTAACTATCCAGAACTAGTGGATGAAATGGTTACACTAAACAGTGACAGAGGCGAAACAGCATTTATTATTGTTGATACACCAATGCGTAAAAATCCAACAGATGTTATCAGTTGGGTACAAAACAGCAACACAGCCAGTGAAAATGGCGAAGATGGACTAGTAACCAACAACACTTATAGTGCAGTTTACTATCCATCAGGTGCAACAACAGAACCATTAAATGGTAATACTGTTATTGTTCCGCCAAGTCACATGGCACTTTACACATATGCATACAACGACAACATCAGCTTCCAGTGGTTTGCACCAGCTGGTACTACTAGAGGTGTTGTACAAAATGCAAGCAGTGTTGGTTACATCACAACAGAAAATGAATTCAAAGCTATTGCATTGAGTCAAGGACAACGTGATGCGATGTACACAGTCAAACTTAATCCAATTACTACATTTGTTGGACAAGGTACAATTGTATTTGGTCAGAAAACACTGCACACAACAACAAGTGCATTGGATCGGGTGAATGTTGCTAGATTGGTAGCATATCTGAGAGATCGTTTTGATGAACTAGCTCGTCCGTTCTTGTTTGAAATCAATGATGCACAAACAAGAGCAAGAGCAAAAATTGCATTTGAACGGTTCTTGGCAGACATACTAAGCCGCAGAGGTCTCAACGACTTTGCAGTTGTATGTGACGAATCAAACAATACACCTGCAAGAATAGATCGCAACGAATTCTATGTAGATGTTGCGATTGAACCTGCAAAAGCAGCAGAATTCATTTATGTCCCAATTAGACTGGTGAATACTGGTGCATTGTCAACAACAAACTAAAAAAAATTAACTTAATACTTAATTAGGCGCTCAAGGGCGCCTAATTTTTTGACTGAAAATCATAAATACTACTAGCCGGTATTACAAGGAGATAGAGATGGCAGTTATAACAACACTTGGTGTTCCAGACAATCAAGGCAACACCACAACTATTATGCCCAAACTTGCTTATCGTTTTAGAGTGAACTTTATTGGTGAATCATTTAGTGGTGTACCCACTAGAAGTGTTATCAGTGTAACAAGACCAAGTTTAACTCATGATGAAGTAATGGTAGACGCATATAATTCGAGAATTTATCTAGCAGGTAAACACACATGGGATCCTGTAACAGTTGTACTCAGAGATGATGTAGACAGTGCAGTGCTTAGAGAACTAAACAATCAACTCAACAGACAAGTTGATCATGCTAACCAAGCAAGTTCAAGAGCAGGCAGTGGTTACAAGTTCCAAATGGTAGTAGAAAGTTTAGATGGCGCAAATCCAACACCAGGTGTACTGGATACATTTGAACTAGCAGGTTGCTACATTGCAAATATTCAGTATGGTGATATGGCATACTCAAACAGTGATCAAGTACAGGTTACTGTGAGTATTCGTTACGACAATGCTGAAATTTACGATGCAGCAGGTAACGCTACACTAACAGGCGAAACACCTGATCAGACAGTTAGCAACGCAACAGGCGCTGGTACTTAATTAGGATAACCAATGGGACTGATTAGTAATACTGGCCCGTATAATGCCGCCGCTGATAAGTTTGGAGTGCAACACGGAAGTAATGTGCTTACAGGTATTCCAAGACTAAAATATAATTTTAGCGTGAGCTTTATACTAAATCCTACAGTTCCTTTGATTGATGAAAGTTTTGGGAGAGCCTTTACATTTGATAGAGTTTCGAGTGTAGGTCTCCCAGACTTTGATTATGGTGTGGTTAGACTAAATCAATACAACAGACCTAGATATGTTCCTACTAGAATGGATTCGCCACCCATTAACATTCTATTCTACGATACCAAAGACAATCAATTTAACTTTTTGTTAATGGCTTATGCACAACATTACTTTCACGGACATCAGCTTGACAGTACCACTGCAGGTGCATATGATGTAATCAATGGTGGTTTTGCAAGTGGCGGAGCAAGTCCTTATGGTGCAAGAACTATACCAGATGATCAAAGATTTTTCTTTGAAGAAATCATTATTAAACAACAAGACACTGCACAAGGTGGTAGAATAATTAGAATGTTTAACTGTATGATGACCAATGTTAATCATGACAGACTAGATTACAGTGACAGCAATCCTCTACAATACACAGTACAGTTTCAACCAGAACATGTTAATATCGAACCTCTGGGCGCAAGTAGCAGTCAAGCAGCAGATGCTCAAGCAGTTGATGGTGGCAGAGAAGCAGCAACAGTTTCGGGTAGAGCTGTTGCTACTACAGTAGCAGCCGCCGCAGCTATTAGATTATTTGATGGCAACTATAATTCATCAACCGAACAGTTAATTAATAGAGCCGGTGTTACTTATGTAGTATCTAAGATTATTGATCAAATATTTTGATTAATAAATACTGCTAGAATGGCAAATAAATTCCAACAAGGCATATACGAAGTTAAAAACCCTCGCAAGTATGTGGGCAAGCACCGTCCAAAATATCGTAGTGGATGGGAATTAAAGTTTATGCGGTTATTAGATGAACATCCTAATATACTAGCATGGGCTAGTGAAGCACACAGAATACCTTATAGAAATCCAGCAACAGGTAAGAATACACACTATGTCCCAGACTTTTTTATAGTGTATGAAGATAAGAACAAACAGCGCAAAGCAGAAATGATTGAGATTAAACCTGCTGGTCAAACACTGGCTCATGCTAGAAGCACAGTACAAAAAGCACAAGCAATCGTAAATGAAGCCAAATGGCAAGCTGCTAAAGTATACTGTCAAAGACAGGGTGTTGGATTTAGAGTGCTAACAGAAAACGAGTTGTTCAATCAGCCTAAAAAGAGGAAAAGAAAATGAACAAAAAAATTGAAGACGTATTCGATTTGCCTCCAATGGAAAAAGAATACGAAGATGAGCCCGTCAAGCAGGAAGAAACTGGATTAGATCTAGCACAGTTACAACAACAATTGGACGTAGCTGACAAAATTGATGCTGCATTACCAATGGTTAGAGATTTAGAAGCATTGGATGCTGACATGGATAACTATGCACAAAAAGCAATGCATGCCTTCCAAGATCTCATGGATTTAGGACAAAACGTAGAAGATAGACATGCGGCTGCTATTTTTGACACAGCAAGTAAAATGATGACCAACGCCATCACTGCTAAAACAGCAAAGATGGATAAAAAACTCAAGATGGTGCAACTACAACTGCAAAAAGCCAAATTTGATGCACAAGAAGCTAAATCTCGTGGAGATACCAGCATACAAGGCGAAGCAGAAGAGTTTGAAGACCGCAATGCATTAATTAATGCTGTCATTAATAAAATGAATAACTCTGATAAATAACTACAGTTAAGGAAATCGCGATGAAAAGTTTGAAACAATATCTAGCTGAATCTGAAAAAACCTATGAGTTCAGACTTCGTAGTCTGCACGAGATTTCAGATGACCATATGGACAGAATTGAAAACCATATGAAAAAATACAACATGGAAAGCATGGGCTCGCCGAAGAAAACTATTATGCACAAACCACGTGGTTTTGCAGACGTAGGTGCTCAAGAAGTTTACATATATGATTTTGCTACTAAATTACCAGCAACACCTAGCAGTTTGCACGAAGAAATTGCAAGCATTTGTGGTTGCAGCTTGGGCAGCATGATTGTAAACAACATGAACGAAGCAGAAGAACTTTGGGAAGTTGAAGAAGAATCAGATGAAGAAGCAACCAGCGTATTAGCAGACGCTGATTATAGTGAAGCTGAAAAGATCAATGCAGAAGATCATTACGGTGATGCATATAATGAAAAAATGCTAAAAGACGCCAAAGGCGCAGAACTAACAACAGAATACAAGGTGTGAGACAATGAATTTAGATGATTTAATTAAATTAGCAGGACTTAGTAAATCAGCTGACACACCAGTGCAAGAACAGCCAAACGACGGTATGAGAACATTGATTGCATTGGTAACTCCAGAGCAGTTGAATCAACTACAAGGCGAAGAAGCTGTAGAAGAAGAAGGCTACCAAAACAGTGGTGACCACTACAGCGGTGAGCCAGAAGAATACAAAGGCACATTGGGTAGTCCTGCTGACCTAAGCCTACGCAGATACTTGGGAGCCAATGGTGATCATGTAACTGTAGATGAAACAAAAGTTTATGAAGACCACAATGTGGAAGATATTACTGAAGCATATGCACAGTACAAAGCTGCACAAAATCAAGTAGTAACAGAAGCACATGCATGTGGTTGTGATGATAGTTGTTCATGCGGCGGCGACTGTGGTCCAGACTGCAACTGTCATAGTGGATGCAGTGCAACAAATGAATCAGTTGAAGAAACTGTAGAAGAAGCAGTAGTTGACGAAGATGATGTTGAAGAAGATAATGCATTCAACACAGCGGCAGCTAATGCTAAAAAAGATGGCAAGAAGTCATTTAGCTTTAACGGTAAAACATATCCAGTAAAGATGGACTCTACTACAGCAGATTCTCTGACAGATGATATCGATGTACTCAAACAACTAGCAGGATTATAACAATGTCTACAAGCCAAGAACAAAAAATTCAAAAAACAATAGAAGGCGCAACTGCGCAAATTGATCGTTTAATCAAAGTATTTCGCAATGAAGGTAAAATGTGGAACGCTGTTTCAGAAAGTGGCGGAGACGTTGCTTGGCTTGCAGAAGCAGTAGAAGGATTAGCTAAAGCAGCAAATGCACTAGATGAAGGTCTTATGAGCGCATCAATGACAGACGAATCGATGGTTCCTAGTGATGAGGAATGGTCAAAGCTACTCAAAATTCCCAATAGAAAAAGTTGGGAAAAAATGATTAAAAAAGAAAATGCACCAGATTATAATCCAGCAAAAGCAAGCAAACAAGGCCCAGGATATGCTAGTTTGCCACAGCCTATTAAATTAGCAGGCGACAGTATTTGGGACAGAGATGGTGAAAATCCACCTAGTGTTACAATGACTGACTACGAAGTTGAAGAACGAGATGGTATGATTGAAGTAGTTGTTATGCACGACGGTCCTTGGACAGTTTACACAGATAGTGGTTTTGAAGAATTTGTCAGTGATCTGATTGGCACAGAAGTTCAGTTCAGTGAACAAGGTATGCAAGAAGATGGTAGAGCACACCTTGAAGGTTCACTTGAAATGGAAAGTGCTGATCTTTCAAGAATTAAAAAATTAGCAGGCGTTTAAACTAAAAGGCAGTGTGTTTCACACTGTCTTTTTTTCTGATAAGTACTAGTATGGCAGTAGATACTAATTTAATCAAGTCACCTTACAAGAAAGAAAAGTTCACAAAAGAACAAATTGAAGATCTTGTAAAGTGTACACAAGATCCAATTTATTTTATTGAAAACTTTGTGTGGATTCAACATCCAGTCAAAGGTAGAATGCGTTTTGATTTGTTTGACTTTCAACGTGGATTATTAGATGCCTATCACAATCATCGTTATAGTATTGCTCTTATTAGTCGCCAGATGGGTAAGTCAACTGCGGCGGCTGCATACTTGTTATGGTATGCAATGTATGTTCCAGATCAAACTATTCTTATTGCGGCACACAAATATAGTGGTGCTCAGGAGATTATGCAACGTGTAAGATTTGCCTATGAACTTTTACCTGATCATGTACGTGCAGGTGTAACAGCATACAACAAAGGATCACTAGAGTTTGACAACGGTAGTCGTATTATTGCACAAGCAACCACTGAAAACACTGGACGTGGTTTGAGTATTTCACTAGCATACTTGGACGAGTTTGCATTTGTGAGACCTACTATTGCCCGTGAGTTTTGGACAGCACTCAGTCCAACATTAAGTACAGGTGGTAAGTGTATTATCACAAGTACACCAAATCAAGGTGATGATCAGTTTGCACAAATTTGGCGTGGTGCTTGTAACACACTGGATGAATTTGGCAATGAAAAAGAAACTGGTAAAAATGGATTCAAAGCATACAGTGCAGATTGGAAACAACATCCAGACAGAGATCAAGAGTGGGCTGATCAAGAACAAGGCAAAATAGGTGAAGAACGTTTTCGTCGTGAACATCTTAACGAGTTTATTGCTTATGACGAAACACTTATCAGTAGTTTAAAACTGGCTGTTATGGAACACAAAGAAGTATACAAGCGTACAGGACAAGTGCGTTGGTACAAAAATATTACCAAAGGTAAAACATACATTGCAGGACTTGATCCAAGTTTGGGAACAGGTGGCGACAATGCTGCAATACAAATATACGAATTGCCGGGTATGCGTCAAGTAGCAGAATGGATGCACAATAAAACTCCTATCACCGAGCAAATCAAAATACTAAGAAGCATGTTAATGGCTATCCAAGAAGAAGCTCCAGAAAGTGAAATATATTGGAGTGTGGAAAACAATACACTGGGAGAAGCTGCATTGGTTGTTATCAACGAATTGGGTGAAGATAATATACCTGGAACATTGGTCAGTCAACCACGCAGTGCCAACAGAGGTTTTAGAAAAGGATTTACTACCACCAACAAAAGCAAACTTGCAGCCTGTAGCAAACTCAAAACATGGATTGAAACAGACAGAATGGAGATTGCCAGTAGTGCATTGCTCAGAGAAATCAAAACATTTATTGCCAGAGGCAGTAGCTTTAGTGCCAAAGACGGCGAAACTGATGACCTAGTAATGGCATGTGTACTGGTAGTAAGAATAGCTCAACAAGTAGCACAGTATGACGAAGGCGCATACGATGAACTCAAAGATACCTTTGACGATGATGAAAATGTGGAGCCCATGCCTTTTGTGTTTCTAACATAAATACATTAAAGGAATTGACAATGATTAACAGTGAAAAAATTGCCAACGAAATGTTTAAAATTTTAAAAGGCAGCGGTGCTACAGTGCAAATGTACACCGACGAAGGCGAGTCTACTGTTGATCCAGATCAAGCAAGACGTTTTTATTTGCCCAAAGTTGGTAGTATGATCAACTTGGACGAAACAGAAAGCAAGCGTGAAATACGTGTAAGTGTGAATCAAAATGCTGATTTAAACGAATTCAAAGACACACTGTTTCAGTTAAAACAACTTGCTAACAGAAGTATTATTGAATACACACTAAAGAATTTTACAAAAGAAATAAAACCAAAAGACCAAGATTACCAAGCGCAAAAGGTGAGAGACATGAAAATAGACGAAGGTATTAGTCCAGCTTATGGTAGTAGCAAGAGCAGTTATCAAAAGCTAGAAAGTGCTAGACTAATTATTAAACATACAAAACCAGTGAATGAAGAATCACGTGGAAGCCGCAGTAGAAACATCAGTGCTATCTATATTGAAAATGCAGAAGGCGAACGCTACAAGATGCCAACCAACAATCTAGCAGGCGGCAGAGCTATGCTGCGTCACGTTAAAGAAGGTGGCACACCACATGATGAATTTGGTCAATATATTCAAGAACAAACTGTAGAACTTAAAAAGCTCAAAGAGTTTGCAAACTACAGTAAGCGCAATGGTTTGGTAAACGAAGATACAGCAGAAATCGTAGAAGCAGTCTCTCAACGTATTGCTAGTATCAGAGAAACAATCAACAAATTAAAAGGTTGCAAGTGCTACAACGAAACCAAAGAAAAGTTTGAAGCACGAGAAGTTAAGATCAATGAAACAGATCGTACAAAACTTCGTAATCAGTTTACAGTACGCACATTTGACGAAAGTTTAGATGATGCACTACCGTATGTAAATGCACTAGTCAAAGAGATGAAAGCAATCAGAGAGGCTGATGCATTTGCAACAGAAACACTGGACAGTTTAGTAGACGCTATCAACAAAATGGATAGTGTTAGACTACGCAAAGGTGTTGATGTAAAAAGTGATCCTGAAAATCCACTTGTTAGCAAGAGACTTGCTAGTGCTCCTATGCAAGCGCAAATCGGTGCTGTAATGGAATACTTGAGTGGCGCTATCGATGGCGGCAAAGATCAGGATCAACTGGCAGTTTTACTTGCAAGATTCAACGATGTGGTTGACAATGTTAAAGAACGTGCTATGCTATCTAAAGCAGTTAGTGCAATCAAAACATTAATGCCTAAGTTGAAAGCACCTGCAAGTGAATCAGCGAGTGTAGCAAGTGAAGATTATGAACAAACATTTGAAAGCGCATTTAACAAATACGATTTCGATAAACTTTTTAGTTGACAACTTCACAAACTACACATATACTAGTGACTATATAAGTAGTCACGAGGCATACTTAGGCAACAAACATAGGCATAATTAAGGAGAATAACTATGGCAACATTGGCAGAAATTCGTGCAAAATTGCAAGAGCAAGAAAACCGCGGCGGCGGTGGCTCAAGTTCAGGAGGCGGCGATAACGCTATCTTCCCATTTTGGAATATCCCAGAAAATTCAACAAGTGTACTACGCTTCTTACCAGATGGTGATGCAAGCAACACTTACTTTTGGCGTGAACGTCAAATGATTCGTTTGGAGTTTGCAGGTGTAAAAGGCGATCCTAACAGTCGTCGTGTTACTGTAAACGTTCCTTGTAACGAAATGTGGGGTCCAGTGGGTAGCTGTCCTGTACTTGCAGAAGTACGCAACTGGTTCAAAGATCCTAGTATGGAAGATATGGGCCGTAAATATTGGAAAAAACGCAGTTATGTGTTCCAAGGTTTTGTAGCTGAAAGCAGCTTACAAGAAGATACTACTCCTGACAATCCAATTCGCAGGTTTATTATCAATCCAAGCATTTTTAACATCATCAAAGGTGCGCTAATGGATAGTGACTTTGTTGAACTTCCAACTGACGTCGAACAAGGCACTGATTTCCGTCTTACTAAGACAACCAAAGGTCAGTATGCTGATTATTCGACTTCAAGTTGGGCTCGTCGAGAGCGCAGTTTGGATGCAAATGAACGTGCAGCAATTGATCAATATGGATTGTTCACCTTAAATGATTATCTTCCCAAGCAGCCAAGTGAAGCTGAACTGGCTGTGATTGCACAGATGTTTGAAGCAAGTGTTGATGGACAGTTGTATGATCCAGAACAGTGGGGCAACTTCTATCGTCCAGGCGGTGTACAAATTGATACTAGCAACAGTGCGCCAAACACAGGTAGTGCGCCAGCACCCAGTCCTGCACCGCAGCCTCAGGCTACGCCAACTCCTACTCCTGTAGCAGAAGCGGCACCTGAGCCAGCACCTGCACCAGTTACTCCGCCTGCACAGCAAGAGCAAGTAGCTGAAACAGTGGCAGCGACTGCACCAGCAGCAGAAGGCGAAAAGCCAAGTGCGCAGGATATACTAGCAGCAATTCGCAATCGTAACAACAGCTAATCAAACACAACGTAGGCGGCAATAGTCGCCTACAGTATTTTCTTGGAGATAATTATGGCAAAACCTTTTGACGTAAGTAAATTCCGCAAAAGTATTACAAAGAGCGTGCCTGGGCTTAGTAGCGGATTTAGAGATCCTGACACATGGATTTCAACAGGTAACTATACACTTAACAAACTTCTCAGTGGCGACTTTAACAAAGGTGTACCCCTAGGCAAAGTTACAGTGTTTGCAGGTGAAAGTGGTGCAGGTAAAAGTTTTATCTGTAGCGGTAACCTGATCAGAGAAGCACAAAAGCAAGGTATTTTTTGTGTGCTTATTGATAGTGAAAACGCACTAGACGAAGCATGGCTCAAAGCACTAGATGTTGACACCAGTGAAGACAAACTTCTCAAACTAAACGTAGCAATGATTGACGAAGTTGCAAAAATTATCAGTGAATTTATGAAAGACTACAAAGCACAATTCGCTGACAAAGAGGAAGAAGATCGCCCAAAGGTACTGTTTGTGATTGACAGCTTGGGCATGATGCTAACTCCCACAGATATTGACCAGTTCCAAAAAGGTGATATGAAAGGTGACTTAGGTCGTAAACCTAAAGCACTAACAGCACTTGTTAGAAACTGTGTAAACATGTTTGGTGATTACAATGTCGGTCTAGTAGCAACTAACCACACATATGCATCACAAGATATGTTTGATCCAGATGACAAGATCAGCGGTGGACAAGGCTTTATCTATGCATCCAGCATTGTTGTTGCAATGCGCAAACTCAAGCTCAAAGAAGACGAGGAAGGTAACAAAATTAGCGAAGTACGTGGTATTCGTGCAGCCTGTAAGGTAATGAAAACACGTTTTGCTAAACCTTTTGAAAGTGTACAGATCAAAATTCCATATGAAACTGGTATGAATCCCTATAGTGGTTTTGTTGATTTGTGTGAAAGTACAAACATCTTAAAGAAAACTGGTAACCGTTTGGAATATATAAGTCCTGTTACAGGTGAAGTTGTAACACAATTCCGCAAAGCATGGGAAAGGAACGATGATGGGTGCTTGGATCTTATTATGCAAGAATGGGGACAAAAAGACCTTCCGGAGGTAAATATCGAGAACGAACAAATCGAACAAGATATCTTACCTGAGGAAGAAATAGCCAATGAAAATGAGTGATAGCGAAGTAGCCACGTATGTTGATATGTGGCTATCAATGAAGTCTTATATTCCAGCAAAAGACCGTGACATAGCCTGTGAAAAGTTTCTAGCAGTTGTAAATGAAGGAATTTGCGATCTGTCAGAAGTAGGCGACGAATGGTTTGGATTTGATTCAACACTTGACAGAGTACTAAAGGACAGTTATTATGAAGATGCATATGACGATATTGACGAAGACTCTGATGAATATGATGATTGGTAATGAGCTGGTTTAACAAAATAAGACAAGATATAGCTAACATTGTTCCTGCAATTGATTATTTCGAACAGCAACTAGAAGAAGCAAGACTAGAATGCGGACTCAAGGGCAATGTTGAAAGACACAGTCGTGACATGCCTGGTGTAGTTGAATACCGTTTTAATCAATTGCAGGAAATTGAAGCTATACTGGAATATCTCAATATTGAGATGCGTAAAATTCGCAACAAACACTATAGAAAGTATCTAGAAGGATACAACAAAGCACTCTCGAGTAGAGATGCTGAAAAGTATGCTGATGGCGAAGATGAAGTTATTGACCAACAGCACATCATCAATGAAGTAGCACTGGTACGCAACAAGTACATGGGCTTGATAAAAGCCATTGATGCAAAACAATTTCAGATCAATAATATTGTAAAACTACGTGCAGCTGGATTGGAAGATGTTTCCCTATAAATATTATCATGAAAGTGATGGTTTATAGGTGGGGAAACAATTTTACACAACAGCAAATTGATCCGCTATTAAAAAAATATCAAAATCTAAAAACACAAAACTTTGAAAATGAAAATTTTTTCGATGTATTAGAACTTGCGGGCAATCATAAACAATGGACAGGACTATACAATAGTAATCATTATGACATAATATTTTGTATACATTCTTCTTTTGTCTTAGACAATATTATCCTTCCAGATAATGTAGAAATTAATAATGTTTATTCAACAAGCAATAATATTCATGAGTTCAATTTAAATGAGCATTTTTTTTACACAGATAATATAACATTTAACACTATATCTTTGTTTAAAAAATTTAAACATATCACACTAAATTATACTGACATAAATTTTTATGGTTTTACAGTAAACAATGGTATTAAAAATAATATAGTTCGAGAAGCAAATGAGTAGTTTAGATATTCCAATGAATAACATAAAAAATATTGCTGTTTGTTTTAGTGGCGAGCCTAGAATGTATAATTTTTGTGCAGATAGTATCAGATATTTTTTCGATTTACCAGATGTAAATGTAAAATTTTTTGCACATACTTGGAATAGTAATAGTTATAAAGTAGGACAATTTCCAAATGTAGTTTTCGAACATGAGGAATATACAATTGATTTTATAAAAGACGATATGCATCGTTTTTATAATTTTGAATTTTTAGAAGTTGAAAAAAAGTTCGAAACAGATAAAGTATGGGACCATTTGTTTTACAGTGAAGCTAAAGCCAACTTACAAAAAAGAATTTATGAACAAAGAAATAATATGACGTTTGATATAGTTGTTAAATGTAGATTTGATTTAGCATTTCAACCTGGTTTAAAATTTACTAACGTATACAGCTCTCCACAAAGAATTCATCAAAAAACAATTTATGCAAATAATTGCTTAATGGTAGACGAATTTTATCTTACAAATATAGACGATGTTTTTTATTATGGTTCGAGCTACACAATGGATCTGTTGCAATCTAATATGTATTGGATTAATAAATCTATATACAATAATTTAGAAAAATATAATTTATTGAACAATCAGACTAGTCCATTCTTGGATCGCAACGGACCAGGCGTAAGAATGTTTTTATTGTGTGAGCAATTAAACATTGTACCACACAATATATCTAGAAATTTTTTGATTTACAGAAAAGAGCAAATCCCTCGAGATCCAGTAGTTGAGTACAAAGAACTTTTAAAAGAAGGTGGAAAAATTTTTTAAAAAAGTTGCACAAAAAGGTTGACATAACCAAGAAGTCTTGCTATATTATATATGTAAGTTGAGAAACACGGAGAGATGCAGTGTTTAGAATTCCTAATTTTTACAAGTTCGAAACTACCATGCAAGATGCTGTACAAGTTATGACCACTTACGGACGTGGAGACTTGTTAGAAGGTATGCAAGCAATGGATCGGGTTTGGGAAGAACATGCTAGTGGTTCTCCCCGCTTTGAGGATGACAGCGATTTTTACGAATACTATGAAGCAGAAGTCAATGCTTATAACAAAGTGTTCGAAACAATGAAGCCTTTATTTGCGTAAGGAGAACGTTATGGAAAAGTCACTTGTAGATTATATCATGGCGCAACGAGCTGAAGCTGAAGAGTTCAACAAACAGCCTGGCTGCTGGATGGGTTCTATGCCTCATCCAAGTGACTCCGAATATTGGAGTCAGCGTGTGCCCAGCGGCACTCTTCGTGAGTTTGAGCGTATTGAATTGGAAGAGTCAGCTTACTACTTGACCGCTGATCGTATTAGCAAGAGCTATGCTCGCTCGCTGGACTTCAGCAATTGGAGTGACTGTGCTATTGAGCGTCACATTGAAAATATCTGTACAGAGGAGGCAGCATAATGTCTAACGAAACTAAAATCAAATATGATACACGTCACGGCGGACCATATGATCGTGGTGGTGCAGACAGTTATTATCGTCGAGGATACAAGCCTCACTATTTTGTAGGTAACACCGGAACTAGTGAACGTGTTCCAATGGAACTGATGACCGCTGAAGAAATTACAGCATACACTCGTGGTTATAACGACAACGAAGAAGCTGGCGACTTCAAAGATTGGGGATAAAAAAGATTCGAAAAAGACATCTTTTTTGTTGACAATAAGACGTCTTGGTGCTATCATATATTTGTAAGTTAGAAAAGAGGAGTGAGAAATGGCTTATATTAACGCAAAAGATGTTCAAGCAATTCGTAACGAATTGAAAGCAACATTTCCAAATTTCAAATTTGGTGTTCGTAAGTCAAGCGGCAGCCACGGCGTAGACGTTACTATTAAACAAGGTCCAACTGACTTTAGTGATTGTTTCCGTGGCGATGATGGCTACGCTCAAATCAATCAATATCATACACACATGTATGGTGACCATCAAGCATTTTTTGATAAGGTACACGAGATTATTAAAACTGCTCCTATGCGGGGAGAAGGTTTTCATGCTAACAAAGGTTGGTACGACAACAGTGACGCAATGATTGACTACTTTGACACTGCTTATTACATTCATATGTCAGTGGGCGAATGGAGCAAACCTTATGTGTGTACAGCACAGTTGGAGGCAGCGTAATGTCAATGGGTCATTTAAAAGAAGCTGTTGAATATGAAACATACGAGGAGTATTGTGCTCCTCGTCGTGAGATTGGACTTGGTGTAATACCCGAGTCTTTGTTTAATGCTCTAAAAGAGGAAGAAGAAAATGAGTGCAACTAAAGAATGGTTAATGAATATCGAAGAAAAATGTTGGGATGATGTTGCAGACGTCATCGGCGAATGTGAACATATAAGTGAAGCAATGGCTCGGGCTGGTGCAATTTTTTCACAAGCTGGATTAATTGGATACCTCAGTGTTGAGGAAATTGACGAAGCAGTTGCTGAAATGTGGAATGAAAAGTGGAGCACTTATGTTTAAGCTAGCCGACTTTGAAAAACAACCATTGTATGATGGTGTTCAAGTTGTATTAAAATTCGGTGACCAATACGATCTTAGTATTGTTAGTCACGAATTTTCTTATGGCGGAAAAAATGGCGCATATGAAATTGCTGTAATTGATAGCAAAGCATGTGAACAGGTTAACTTGCCGGGTATTACCAGTGAACACGACACTGTAAAAGGATGGTTGACAGAATCTAATGTTGACAGTATTATTAAAAAAATGCATTCAATTACTGGAGAGATTCCAGCACAAGTATAGTTTTTGACGGTCACGTAGCTCAACTGGATAGAGCAGCTGACTTCTAATCAGCAGGTTGAGGGTTCGAGTCCTTCCATGATCGCCATAAATTATATATGCTCCTGTAGCTTAACGGTTAAAGCCCCCCGCTCATAACGGGTCGACTATAGGTTCGAATCCTATCGGGAGCACCATAAATAACTATATGATAGATTTTGGTGTAATTTATTTTGTTCTAGTAATTGAACGTTTAGGTGAAGAAATCACCGACAGAGTCTATTATGCAGTTTTGGAAGATTGTTTGAACACTGCAATGCAATTAAATCATACCTATACTGGCAATCCTCCTATTAGGGCATACTGTTTGCCAGAGACTAGAAAAAAAGTTGACAACTAACAATTTAGAATGTAACTTATTAACAAATGCTCCTATAGCTCAGCTGGTAGAGCAACTGATTTGTAATCAGTAGGTCCGCGGTTCGAGTCCGTGTGGGAGCACCATAATATAAGGAAATAAGTATGAAAGAACAATTAGTAAAAGCAGCACGTATGCACGCCGAAGGTGAGCTAGAACGTGCTAAAACAAACATCATGGTTTATATGAACCAAAGTGTTGGCATTGGCGAACACAGCGATATTGTTGAAGCCATCCAAGAAGAACTTGATAAGATGGCTGCGGCAACTGATCGAATCGAAATGCTAAACAAATATTTTAGTTAATGTTTACAGTTGAATTTGATCACGACGAAGTAACTATTACTATTATTGATGACACTGGTAATCATGAAGATGTGATCATTAACAGTTTCGATGACATTGTTTTTATAAGACAGTGGGACGAAGATGCTAAAAAAATTGAAGCTGTTGCAATGAGCCCAGGACAATGGGAAGAATTGATTGCTGCCATTAACAGTCCAGAAGGCGCATTTATAACTAAAAGGATATAAAATGGAATTTAAACATGCATCACTACAATCGTTTTGAAAAAGATAACAGGTTAGCAGTAATTACATTGGTAGATGATGAATACTTGATGTGCAGTTTTTTCCAAAATAATGTAATAGTAGGCACAATCGATTATCCTGATAAACATCGAACATACGTGACTGATGCCGCAGAAAATTGGATCAATGGTGTTATGACTGAAGAAACTGTAAAAAATTACACAAAACAACTTGACTTATTTTCAAAATAGCTTACATTACAAGTACAACAACGGAGCGGGGGCAGGACGGTAATGCAGCAGATTGCTAATCTGTAGAGCCTGCAAGGGCTCACTGGGTTCGACTCCCAGTCGCTCCGCCATTGTATAGGTGTAGTGTTAATGGTAGCACGTTGGTCTCCAAAACCAAAAGTCAGAGTTCAAATCTTTGCACCTATGCCAAGTTAGAGTTTTCAATGAAAAATGATATAGATATGTATGAAGCTGAATATGATTTACTCACCAGTAATTATAATCAGTCAAAAAAGCCAAGACATAGAAGCCTTTGGACTTGGCCAATAAGACATCCTGTTATTACAATTTTTTTAATATTTTTAGCAATAAATCTATTGACATAAGATATCTTGATGCTATTATAAAATAGTAAGTTGAAAAGAAAACAGAGGACAAGAACATGGCTCGTCAAAAGGTTACATACAATACTCGTCAAGTATTGGAACTTGCTATCGAAGTTGATAAAGCACAAGGCTTTATTAAAAGTGGCTTTGGCTACCATGATTGGGAAGCTGACAAGCGTGTGAACGATAACAAAACACAAATCCTAAATTACATGCAAGGTGCAGAAGAAATGCCTGCTATCAGTGAAGACACTGTTGCTCAAGCTGATAAAATTGTTGACGAGTTTCAACATGAATTGATTGCCAAAAAAATGATGGGCACAATCAATGATTTTGAACAAAGTGTTCTCAATGCTGTGGGCAGTGAAACCACAGACGGCTTTGGTGTAGCAGTTCTTGCTAGTTTGCCCAATAGTTTCCGTGTGTTGCAAAAACGACAAGGATTGGACAATTTCTTTGATGAGCATCGCAAAACCAGTGAGTTTGTTGGTAAGATTGGAGAGCGTATGCGTTTTCCTGCTCACATACAAGATGTAAAATTTATTGCCAAATACAGCATTCACTTGGTGACCTGTTTGACCACACAAGGAAATATTGTTAAGTTCTTTTTTAATCGTGAGCCAGATATTGCTGGAATTTTAGAAGGCAGAGACGTGATTATGACAGGAAAAGTTAAAACGCATGATGTGAGTAAATTCTCAAATTGTAAAGAAACTGTGTTCAATTATGTGAAAATAGAGTAATAAAAAGGTTGACAGCATAAACAAAGATGCTATTATTAATATGTAGGTTGTAAAAATAGGAGTGAGAAACTATGCAGACAGCAACTGAAGTTCGTATCGCAAACGGTACATATCGTAATTTGAATGTTAAGGATGTTGTATTTCCTTTGGTAAAAGAATACAAACAAGGCAAAACAGGTAACTTTATTACTGTAGATGGTAGTGCAGTACCTGGCTTCCCGGATCGATCCATTCGGATTAAGGTAGTTGATGAAAGTGAATTTGACTACTTGGAAGAAGGAGAGAATGTTGTTTCAGGCCAAGCCGCCCAACCTGAAACAGATGAGCAAGTCATCGAACGATTGCGGGAGCGTTTTCAGATCCTCGAAGACATGACATATGCGTCATGTGACGGGGTGGTTCGCGGCATGGTTGTTACTGGCCCTCCGGGTGTTGGCAAGAGCTTTGGAGTTGAAAAGGTACTCAAAGATGCAGGCATTATGCTTAAAATGAGTGGCAGTTCAACTCGCAAGTTTGGTGTTGAAAAAGGCGCTGCTAGTCCAATTGGTCTATATCAGTTGCTGTATGATTACAGTGGTGATGGCAGTGTGTTGGTACTGGACGACTGTGACAGTGTGTTGTACGATGAAGTAAGTTTGAACTTGCTCAAAGCGGCACTGGACAGTAGTCCGAAGCGGACACTAAGCTGGCGTAGCGAAAGCCGGGCACTGGCTAATAACGGTGTGCCTGATCAATTTGAATTTAAAGGTTCGATTATCTTTATTACGAACCTCAAGTTTGACAAAACACGTGGTAAGATGAAGGATCACTTGGATGCGATTATGTCACGTTGTCACTACTTGGACTTGACACTGGATACAATGCGAGACAAATTCTTGCGCTGTAAACAAATTGTTGGAGATGGAATGCTAGATAGCTATAACTTCAGCAAACAAGACGAAGCCGAAGTTATGGATTATATCTATACAAATAAGAATCGGTTGCGTGAAATGAGCTTGCGTATGGTTCTAAAAATTGCAGACTTGCGCAAGATGAATGTTAACAAATGGAAGGCTTATGTTGAGTCAACTTGTATGAAACGTATTTAAAAGAATTTGGTAACCAAACTCACTCACAATAATGGTTACCAATACTAACTGATGTACTCCTCTGTCTGCGTCACTCTCACTCACATCAGTTAGGCACCTAGGGACTAGTAAGACTTCTTACTAGTCCCTTTATTTTATAAGTATTAGTATAACAAGGAAAGATTAATGCGTGTAGCTATATTCGGAGATAGTTTTGCAGTTGAAAGAATTCTGCACTATTGGCCCGACTATGCATTTCTAAGTGATTTTGGAAAACCTTGGGCTCAATATTTGAGACAACTTCATCCAGACTGGCAAATTGACAATTATGCAAAAGCAGGTACTTGTTTTTATTATAGTTATAAAAAATACTTAGATCACCGTGATCAGTATGACAAAATAATTTTTGTTGGCACAGATCATAGACGTATTAGTAAGGTAGTAAGAGATGAATACGAAGATGAATACATTTACATAGGTACCAATATAGAAACTGCTACTTTTAGAGAAAAAAATACTACAGGAGATGAAAGATTATGGTATCGTGCCGTACAAAGTTATCTTTTACACATACAAGACGACACCCGAGATGAAATAATTTATGATTTAATGTATCAAGATATAAAAAAAGATACTAAGGTATTTTTTATCTGGTGCTTTAATGTTCCTAAAGACTCGGTTTCGTCTTATTTGGAAAACATTCAGTTACTAGAAGAACGTGCTTTTTCTGAAACATTTGATCGTCGAGAGATGTCACAAAAAAACACAGTTGATATGAGATATAATCATATGACTGGAGAGAATAATAAAATTTTAGCAAGCAAAATATCACAACAAATAAAAAATGGACAGCACGAGTTTGAATTGAATATAAAAGATTATGTGTTTGACAAAGATATTACATCTAAACATCTTATAAGTAAGAAACACATAAAAAAACATTTAATACAGCAGCAGGAGTAAACAATGGCAAGAGGTTTTGTACATGCATCACTAATCGATGAAGATAAAAACGGATATACAGAGTACGGATATCGAGGATTAGAAGAACTCAAACAAAAAGATGAAATCATCGCACAATTAAAACAACAAGTGGCTGATTTACAAATACAATTACAGCGTATGGAAAACCACGCTAACAATCTCCAAGCCAAAGCTAGCCTGCCTGGGTATTGACAAAATTTATAACCGAGCGTATTATTAAAACATGAAAACAAAACTCGTCCTCAAAGACGAGGTTAACTGCAAGTTTGAAGGACTTGGGTTGACTACTCGTCGAAAATTAGAAAAGAAACTCAAATTCTTTTTGCCATATGCATATCATGTTCCAGCATACAAACTAGGACGTTGGGACGGCTGTGTGGGTTACTTTACAATGGGTGGCAGTACATTTATAAATTGCTTGCCTCATATTTTGCCCATACTTGATGAAGAAGGATACAGCATTGATATAGAGGATCACAGACAACCACACGAACTCAAGTGGGATTTGGTAACCGAAGAATTGTTCAGTGACAGGGTCTGGCCCAAGAAACATCCAGCCGCAGGCGAACCAATTGTACTCAGAGATTATCAAGTGGAGGTCATCAACAAGTTCTTGCAAACGCCACAGTGCTTGCAGGAGATTGCAACTGGTGCAGGTAAGACACTGATTACTGCGGCATTGAGTTATATGTGCGAAAACTACGGACGCACTATTGTTATCGTTCCAAACAAAGACTTGGTTACTCAAACAGAAGCTGACTATGTCAACTTGGGACTGGATGTAGGTGTTTACTTCGGTGATAGAAAAGAGTTGGGTCGAACTCATACCATATGTACTTGGCAGAGTTTGAATGTTTTAGAGAAAAGATTCCGTGATGGGCTAGCAGACGAAGGGTTACACCATTTTGCAGAGGGAGTTGTGTGTGTTATGGTTGACGAAGTTCACCAAGCCAAAGCAGATGTCCTGAAAAAACTGCTTACTGGAGCATTCAGCAATATTCCAATTCGTTGGGGGCTTACAGGCACAATACCCAAAGCAGATCACGAACGTTTGAGCTTGGAAGTGAGCTTGGGCGAAGTGACCAACAGTTTGAGCGCACACGAACTACAAGACATGGGTGTACTAGCCAACTGTGAAGTTAACGTACTACAACTACAAGATACTATCAGTTATGGGGATTATCAAAGTGAACTCACATATTTGACGACAAACAAAGAACGCTTGGACTATATGAGTGAATTGATTGCCAAACTAGCACAAGGCGGAAACACATTGGTGTTGGTTGACCGTATCAAGGCAGGCGAAGGACTAGTGGATAGACTGGGTGATGACACAGTGTTTATCAGTGGATCAATGAAAAGCAAGGATAGAAAAGATGAGTATGATGAAGTCAGCGAAGCAAACAATAAAATCATTGTGGCAACCTATGGAGTTGCGGCTGTCGGTATTAACATTCCTCGTATATTTAATCTTGTGCTGGTTGAGCCTGGCAAAAGTTTTGTCCGTGTTATCCAGTCAATAGGACGAGGCATTCGTAAAGCACAAGACAAAGACCATGTGCAAATTTGGGATATTACATCAAGTGCAAAATTTAGCAAAAGACATTTAACAGAAAGAAAGAAATTCTATAGAGAAGCAAAATATCCGTTTCATATAGAGAAAGTGGATTATCGATGACAAAAATACTCACAGTAGATAATACAGCATATAATTTAGATATGGTGCCAGAAGAAATTGAGGATATAAGATATTGTGTTCTCGATTATAGCAATCCCAAGGATGCTGATTACATTTTTGTTCCATTGGTGTTTTTAGAAAGTTTTAATGCACCTGCAGCAATACTCAAAATTGGAGATAAAAATGTTAAAATACCTTTGGACTGGAGTTTAGTAACTTGTGATCCTATGATAGGTGAACCCGAAGTGTTGCCTGTTACAAGTTTAAACGACAGAGGATTCAAAGCATTTGTGTTCAATCCAATCACAGGATTCTTGCCCAGTTTTGAAGAAATAGAGATAGTTAACATTTATCAAGAAGTAAAATGGTATTTTCCTAAACTCAAGTTTGGACACATACTAACAGTGCCACTAACAGAAGATGCTAACAGTCCGTGTGTGTACTTTGTTAAGGAAACAAATAAAATACCAGATGTACTAAGTACGGATGATTTATGGTAAGATATGTTAGACGAGTTAGTATTGCATTCAGTATATTTGTAAATGTTTTACTAGGAGGAAGAATCAATCAGACGTTTAGTGCAAGAAATTGGCAAAGAAAACGTGACAATAAAGCTAACTTAGTTTATATTATAAACAGTGTGTTTGGTAATAGAGATCATTGTTGGGACAGTTGGATAAAGTGGACTATTATTAATCAAGCAATTAGACACTACGACGAAGACATGGGATTCAACCCCAATAAAAGAAAGCATTGGTATGAGTAACAAACTGAGTATCAAAGAAGAGATGCGAGCAATTGACCAACGTGACAGATCGTGGTGGGATAGCTTGACTGAAGAAGAACAAAAGAAAGTGGGTATCTTTGTGCTCATGCGTTATACCAGTGCAGTGCAAACCAATAATCCAGACATTGAATATCATTATCTTAAACTAACAAATGAATTAGTAAACAAGCACTACAATATCCTAAGACATGAACCTCAACTGCAACACAAACTGTTACAGTGTGTGGGCTTGGGTGTAACACAGTTTCATCCCTGGATTCCGCCTAGTAAACAAAAGAAAGGCAAAGCAGGTAAACTGTTAAAGTGGTTGCAAGAACTTTATCCAACATACAACGACGATGAACTAGAACTTTTGGTAAGTACAAATAGCAAACAAGACTTTGTAGACATTGCTGAAGAGATGGGCATGGATAAAAAACAAATCAAAGAGCTGTTTAAATGACCACAGCAGAAAATGTAGTTAGCCAACTTGGTGATATAAAGGTAACAATGGGCACATTCAAATGTGAATACTGTAAGAAGAGCTTTCAAAGAGAAGGCACACTCTTGGCTCACAGTTGTGAAAAGAAAAGACGTTGGCAAAGCAAAGATAATCAAGATGTCTTGGTAGGATTTGGCAGTTATGATTTGTTTTATAGAATTGAAATGCAAAGCAAGCCTAGAGAGTATAAAGACTTTGTTGACAGTCAATACTACACAGCTTTTGTAAAGTATGGTAACTATTGTATTAACACAAGAGTAATTGATCAAGAACAGTTTACACGTTGGTTGATCAAAAACAAAGTAAAGCTCAAAGACTGGCCCACAGACAAAATGTATTTGTTGTTTGTACAGGATCATTGCAAAAGAGAAAGTGTAGAACGTGCGCTGGAACGGTTTGTGCAGCATGCTAGCACCACACAATACTTTGATACATTTTGGGAAAGTGCCAGTGGTTATATAATTGCTGATTGGGTTGAAATGGGCAAGATAAGTCCGTGGATTATTATCAGTAGTAAACGTGCAGAACATGCAATTGGTGCAATGCCCAACGAGTGTGTAAACAGAATAGCCAATTGTATCGATGCAGACTATTGGGCTAAAAAACGACAATTGAATCCACATGACGCACACTTTGTACAGGAGATGATAGATGGAACTACCTGATATTGATATTGACTTTGCAGATAGACAACAAGCACTTGAAGTTTTTAGACATGTTCCAGCAAAACTAAAACAGCGCAAGCACAACACAGGTGTGTACTTTCACAGAGTACCCAGCAATCCTTTTAGCGGTGTATGCACAGTAGAACACACTGATGCAGATCAAATGGGTTTTTTTAAATTAGACTTGCTAAACCTCAGTATCTATAAAGATGTTAAAGACGATAATCATCTACAACAACTCATGGACAGAGAACCAATCTGGGAACTGTTAGAACACAAAGATTTTGTAGATCAACTTTTTCATCTCAGTGGGCATGATGAACTTATTAAAAAATTAAAGCCGTGCAGCGTAGAACAACTAGCAGCAACACTGGCAATTATCAGACCAGCCAAACGTTATTTACAAGACAAAGATTGGCAAACCATAATGCAACAGGTATGGATCAAGCCTGTAAACGATAACAAAGCATATTACTTTAAAAAAGCTCACGCACTCAGTTATGCAATGGTTGTGGTCATACACATGAATTTAATTTGTGAGCAGTTAGGATATTAATATGGATAGAGAAAAATTTATTAATGACATTAATCACATAGGATTTACAGTACATCAAAATATTTTTAATCATGACATGATTAATGAATTAAATGATTATGCTAGTACACTGCAACCACAGCGTGGGCATGATAAAAATATGAAATGGTATGGGTGGAACAATGTTGCTGAAATGGAAAATCCAAAAGAAGATGTAGATTGGGCATATTACTGGACAGAGCATGTGCATCATCCGCATATTAATAATATTAAACATCAGCTATCACCGATGGCAGATGCTGCATTTGGACAAGGTAATTGGGTATGGCATGTTCAAGATTTTATTGTATTACAACCAGGTATGAATTTTTATCGTCCACATATCGATACACCGTATAGATTTAAAGAGTTTCGTTATGCAGAAGGATTATTAGGATTACAATTTATGGTAATGATGTGCGATTTTACACCGGATAATGGTGCTACAGGATATGTTCCTGGTTCACACAAGTACATCTATGATGCTATACAAATGCGTGATAATTTAGATATGTGGGCACCGTTTTTTGCAGATAATTATGAACAATATACTGCTGGCGCAGGTAGTTTCGTTTGCTGGCATCCGAGACTATTGCACAGTACTATGCCCAACAAAAGCAATGAAATTCGTCGTGCTCTGTTGTTACATGCTGCAGAAAAGAAAACTGCCAGAAGGCTTGATGTAATTGATCCTCAGGTAAACAGTGCATTAAGAACTACTTAATTGTTCATTCTTCTGACTAATTGTATGTTTTTTCTTTTAACACGTTTTTGTATAATATTACTCAAACTTAAAGAAGGACCATGCAGTATTTCAAAATCTTTGATGCTAAAAGTAAGCAGACATTCTTTAAAAGGTTCAAATTGACTTTTGAGAATTATGTTAATGGGAATCATTCTATTTGTTCCCCACCACCATTCCTCACCTAAATTCAAGAATATTTGTTTTTGCTCTAATGTTTTTATGCCATCAAAATTATACATGCTGGCTAAATTATTATCAACATTTTGAATAATTCCTACATACTCTTTTCCTCCATAGCTTACAAGCGTTAAAAAAGGAAAATCGTCTAATAAGTTTTGATATTTCTTTGGAATACTGTTCATTTTAAATACTTATTCAAATAAATACAAGTGGAGATTTTAACATGCATCAAGCAACCATTTATCAATACAACCAACGGGCAGAAATACTTATCCCTGAACGCAGAGGCACTAGTTACTACGGTCCTGACAATCACAAACCACTTGTTTGTTATAAAGGTCTTAATATAGATATTGATTTTTTTGCAAAAGATACAGATCGTAAACCACAAACTCTGCACAATAAAACCTACACTTGTAAGATCATTGACAGGACTAGCGGTGCTGTTGTTATTAATAAACAATTAATGCCTCATGATTATGACAATGGTATACTTTTACTTCATTTAGATCATGAAGAAACTTCACAACTTGATGCAAAAACATATGATGTCACAGTTACTTATACCTTGACAAACAGCACTGGAAGTTACGGCGGCACAAGTGATCAAAACATGAGATTGTCCTATGTGTTAGATGTAAGAGATCAACCTGGAGAATTTAGAGCAAGTGAAACTGTTAGTGTATTCCAAACTGTAGGAGATGACAGAGTTGGTGGTAGAATGACAGGTCCTGCACAAAACGCAAATAGAACAGGACTACAAACTGCACAAGTACACACAACAGATTATACAGGTGTATACAAGTTTCAGGGAACACTGAGTATACAACCCACCGACAGTGACTGGTTTGATATTGCAGGTCAAAGTTATACTTTAACCAGTGACACTGGTGTAAAATATCATACATTTTATGGTCAATATCAGTATGTGAGAATAGTTCACACTCCGGATGTAGCCAACACAGGAACACTTGACAAAGTTGTTTACAGAAGCTAATATCAATATATGATAGTACTAGACTTTATTCGTCAGAACATGCCTCATGGCTGGAAACAAACACCCAGTGGTTGGATCAGTGGCAACTGTCCAATGTGCCACACTCGTGGTCATAGTCCAGACAAACGAGGCAGAGGCGGTATTATGTTTCAAGACAAAAAGTTTCAGTACAATTGCTTTAACTGTGGATTCAAAACAGGATGGAGTGAAGATAGACGTATTGCAGGAAGACTGTCCAGTTTATTGAAAGCATTTGGTGCAGATGAAAGTGATATACAACGAGTTAACTTAGAACTGCTCAAAGAACAAGATGCAAAAGATATCAGTAGAGTTTATATACCAGAACAAGAAACTAAGAAAACAAAAATAAAATGGGAGCCAATGGAACTGCCTCCTCGCAGTTATCCAATTGGTGCATATCCTATAGATGAACTGGACAGTAAAGAACTGGATAAACTGGCATTGGCTTGTACATATCTAATGAAACGTGGTATAGATTTTCACAAGCATTGGCATTGGAGTCCACACATGCACTTTGCTAATAGAGTGATATTGCCATTTATATACCAAGGCGTTACTGTAGGATACACTGCACGTTGGGTACCAGAACACAGACCAGAAGCAATGCCCAAGTATTATTTGCAAAGCCCAAAGCATTTTGTGTACAACTTAGATGCACAGAAAAAACACGACACAGTGATTGTTACTGAAGGTCAATTTGATGCACTGATAACTGGCGGAGTTGCACTAGCAGGAAACACACCTAGTGCTACACAGTGCAGTATAATCGAAGACTTAGGAAAAAATGTTGTGCTATTGCCGGACTTTGATCAACCAGGCAGAGACACAGTAAACATTGCAGTCAAACGTGGATGGGCTGTTAGTTTTCCAGAATGGGAAGAAGATATTAAAGATGCCGGAGATGCAGCCATGCACTATGGTAGACTGTTTACAGTAAGGAGTGTATTAGAAAGTGTCGAGACATCGAGTACAAA
>Ga0070750_10000277_pt1 | contig 28560 bp, 38 predicted proteins | sample VirMetDEL_Nov_24_FD_77013 | JGI IMG/M metagenome (GOLD analysis project Ga0070750, IMG submission 77013) | Aqueous microbial communities from the Delaware River and Bay under freshwater to marine salinity gradient to study organic matter... | ecosystem: Environmental > Aquatic > Marine >...
AAAACTCTCAATAGAGCAATTACATACAGTATCATATTCAATAACAAAATAACTTTTGTAGTCAGGTAACTGTCTGTATGCTTCGCAAAGTAAAATATCGCAACTATACCAGTCAGGATTATCAGTACATTCATTAGTTATAGTAGCTAAACCAGTATTATTAGGGTAATTTTCTCTAGTTGCAACTAACGAATCAACTAGAAGATCATATCCTTCAAAACCTATAGGGTAAAAATCCCAAGACGGATTTAATTTTTTTATAATATTAGAATTTTCGACCTCAAAATCAGTATTATTAAAATGAGTAAATATTATAGCTTTATTGTTATTCATTATATACTATATAAATATGTTTAATGTATAGTATATTAAATACATTTTTTCAAAAAATCTATGTAATTACATGCTTTGAATTATCAGAAAGACATGAATTCATAAAAAAACAGTTTGATGATCTCAAACTTAATTATGAATTTGTAATAGCTCCGGATCAGTATATGTTTCAGGAAAATTATTTATCTGTATCAGAGCAAAGTTTAGTTTATGCCCATACAAATAGTATAAAAAATGCAATAATAAAAAATTACAAACAAATTTTGATATGCGAAGATGATGTATTTTTTAATAAAACATTATCAATTATTGATATACAGAATTTTTTATTAACTTTACCTAAAGATTGGAATTTTTTGCAATTAGGCAATCAAGAATGGGCCGAAAAATGGCTTCAACGCGAAAAAGTTAGTAAAAATTTATATCGATTTTTTCATGGCACAGGTTCCCATTGTATAGGTATAAGAAATAATGTATATAAAAATATTATAAAAAGTTTAGAGAGCGGGGAATATCCTGCAGATTTTGCATATTATAGTTTATATAAAGATTATATTTGTTATTGCCCAGAAAAATTTATAGCAGATGCTCTCTCTAAAAATAATCATTTAAATTACAATTCGACATCCCATATATTTGAGAGTACAATTTTTCATAAAAATTCAATTGTTGAGAAATGAAAAAAATATTAAGAAAAAACTATTGTTTATTAATGCAAAAAATATTCAATGCTTTAGGGTGTACTACTATACCTAAAAAGCTGCATTTTATTTGGGTAGGAGATAAACCGATACCCAAAAAATTTGAAATATATTATAAAAAATGGGAATATCTATATCCAGATTACGATATAAAAATATGGGATGATAGTTTAGTACAGAAAAAAAACGTTATACCAGATAATTTAAAAGATCTTTACTATAATTATTCTCAATACCCTGTATTCCAAGCTGATATATTAAGATATTGTATATTATATAAATATGGTGGTTTGTATTTTGATACAGACTTTGAGCCTCTCAAAAAAATAAAAGATGTATTTTTAGATTTTGAGTTTATAGGAGCAATACAAAATAATAATAAAGTAGCTATTGGTTTTATAGGTAGTGCCCCAGGTAGTGAATTACTACAAAGTTTATTAACAGATTTACCTATACAAATAGATAAATTTATTTCAGCACACGGTGAGAAACTAAGCTTTAATTATTATTTACATAGTTTAACTGGGCCTGAGATTTTTGATAAATATTGTTCTATTTACAAAACAAATTCAAATTATTTCTTTTTCACACCTGAATATTTTTATCCATATTGGCATGAAGATAAAGAAGATAAAGAAATAGAAAACTTTAAAATTAAATCCCCTATTTCATATGGAGTACATCATTGGTCAAAATCTTGGGAGGATATTGAAAGTATAGAACAGGATAATATAAATATTAATCAAATTAATATACCAGATATACCTAATACATAATGAATGATATTTCTATATATAGTTGCGCTAGTTCAGATTTAAATAAAGAGGTATTATATTATCAAAAATTGGTTTTTGAATTTTTTAATTTAGAAATACAACAAATTATTAAAGAAGATTTTGTACACGGTTTAGTTCTTGATAATATTATTAAAAACTGTGTATCAGAAAACATTATTATCTTTGATGTAGATTGTATACCTTTAAAAATAGATTTTTTGCAAAAAATAATACATCAAATCAAAGATGGTAATACTTTATCAGGAGCAGTAGGCTGTGCAAATCATATAGATTCAAGTTTTACTTATATACACTCTTGTTTTATGGCCTTTAAAAAACAACTTTATTTAGATTGCGGTACTCCTTCTTTGAATTCTTATGGTTTTGACACTTGCGGTAAATTTACCCAAGTATGTATTGAGAAAAATAAAAATATAAAATACTGGAATATAACTGATAGAGGGGATAGTATATGGGACACTCCTGATAATGGGAAATTCGGCCATGGAACAGTATATGAAAACTTAATTTATCATCAATATGAGATTAGAAAACCTCAATATAGTACCCCGTTTATTAAAAAATGTAAAGAAATTATAAATAAATGATTTGTTTAAAAAAATATTATTATAGTTTACCTGAACAAGTAAGAAAATGTTTAACTCCAGAAGAAATACACTGCTTTTATAATAAGATAGATTCGTATATCTTTACATCTTTTAAAGTAGCATCAACTTCTTTAAGACAAAAATCTTTTACACATGAAATACAACGAGTATACGAAGTAGATGATAAAAAAAATATTTATGGTTTATATCGTTGCCCTAAACAAAGATTAGAATCTTTTTACAAAAATAAAATATTGTTTAGTTCTAAAAAAGAAAATCAAAAATGGGAACCGTGTCAACCTAAAATATTTGAGATATTCGGTCTTGAAAGATTTTTAAATTCAGATATAACATATGAAGAGTTTATTAATGAAGCAGTAGAAGAGCTATCATATAAAGATGTGCATTTATTACCTCAAACTTACTATATACCATCATTTGTTGAAAAACACATCCAGTTGTTACAATATAATCCTATACTTGAAAAAAAATTCTATATTACAACGATAGAAAATAAAACTTCTAATATAAAATTTAATTATACAAAAAAAATGATTAATAATATTGAAACAATATACAAAAAAGATTATTTAAGATTTTTTAACCATGATTCTTGATAGTAATAACTATACAGTAAAAATTTTAAAACAGTTTGATGGAGAATCAAATTACTTTAATTGCACTTCATATAATAATAATGTTCTTTACAGAAAAGAAACAATATATAATAAAGAATTTCTTATAAGCGGTATAGTGAATGAAGAAGATAATTATATTTTAAAGCCATATACAGATAAAAACTTATTATATAGTTTTGAAGACCCTCGTTATATTAATGAAAAAGAAATAAGCCTCAATAGAGTAGAAATAGATATTAATAAAAATTATAATATTAATATAGTAAAAGTATGTAAGTTTGACTTATATACAAAAGAATTTACTTTCTATAATACTCAGAGCGGTATTTATGAAAAAAACTGGCAATTTTTAAATAACGAAATATTGTATAATCTACAGCCATATATAATTTTTGATCAACAAGAAATAGTAATAAAAGAAGAATATTATGATTGGGGGTTTTGGATTGATAAATATGGTTACCCTTTTTTAAGTACTAGAGAATTCAATATTGGTAGCAATACATATATAATTTTTCATAGTCATAATAGAGATTCAAACGGCATAAATTTTTATTATTATTGCGGGTTAGCTCAAATAGATAATAACTATAATATTTTAGGTTATTACAAATTACCTCTTTTTGATACCTCGAACTTAATTGAAACAGATATATCAAGAGGGTATTTTGATTGGAGACGAGGTCTTAAAAACAAATGTCAAGTAGTTGATGTTGTTTTTCCGATGACAGTACAAGATAATGAGAAAAATATTAAAATATATTGCGGTATAAATGATTGCGCTGCTGGTATTATAACTATAGAAAAAGATATACTACAAAAACAATTGCAATATCACTCAAATATTTTTGAAAAATTCTAAAAAGTTATTTTTATTAGTATTGAATAAATTAGTTAAATATTTTCTTGGTTTTTTATAATTTTTAGAAGCGATTTTATCCTCAAGATCTGAAGAATCGACAATAAAACCTCTGCGAAAAGGAAACTTAGTGCTCTCACTATCATTATTACTATTTAAAAATTCATATTCTTCGTTAATTATAATACCTGGTTTGGTCTCTAAAAAAATTAAATAGTCTGGATCAATTTGCTCTTCCCAAACTGGTATTTTTGATGCAATAACTTTTTTATCGCATAACATTCCTTCAAACATATAGTGTCCGTGTGCCTCATATAAAGAAGGACAAATATGAGTATCACTAGTATTAAAAACTCTTGAAAGTTTAGTATCAGAAATATATTCGGTATAATAAAATTCTGTTCTTACATCCTTATACCTACCAGTACTATCGAATATATGTACATTAGTATTATTAAGTAAGCATTCTGTATTTTTTTGTATAGATTTGCCTGCAAAATGTATTATATTATTATTTTTATATTTATTATAATGATTATCGTACAAATCTCTTGACCAAAAATACAAAACATTTATATTAGAATGGAGACCTTCTAATAATTTTTTTGCAAACTTATTTTTTACTATAACATAATCAAAGTCTGACAATGAACTTGCTTCCTTACAGGTAAGCCACTCTTCATTAACAATAAAAACGTTAATTTTATTTCTTGTAAGTAAGTTAGGCTGAAAATTTTGTATAAAAATACCTATATCATATTGTACTTCTGGAGTATAATCAAAATAATTATTATTATCATTCTGACTTATTGAAAAATCAAACAAAGAACAATCAAATTCAGCATCTAAACACTCCTTAATTAAAGACGCATCAACTTTAACTCCTACTCCATTGTCCCAATAATAGATACAACTTGTACGCATTATTTATAACCTAAGAAGTCCCATTGATCAATATTATTATCCCAATAAACATATATACCAATAGGTAAAAGACAGACATCAACAAGCTTACCGTCTTTAAAATGCTTGCGCATGGATTTTTTTTCAACAAGAAAAAGCTTTTCGTTAAAGTAAATTGTTTTTAAACAATTTTTATACCTCTTCTCCATCTGTTCTTTATGGTTTATTAATCTCCAATCCCAATTAAATGGACACCAATAAACCTCGTCTCCTTCTGCGGTAGTAACTTTAGGTGTTTTAATATCGAAATATTCAATATTTTCTGTTTGTTCCTCGGTAACGGTAAATTGCTGATCCTTAAATAAAACTTCCATGGCTTTTTATATATTTTAATCTAAATATGATTAATATCAAGATGGATTTAACGGATAAATTTTGCAGCAGACCTTGGGATTTTTTTGAAATACAAGAAAAAAATATATACAACTGCTGCCCTACTTGGGTTAATCATGTAACAATAGGGGAAACTACTACTGATTTAGATATAGAAAAAATATGGAACGGAGATCTAGCTAAAAATTTTAGAAAATCTATATTAGACGGTAGTTTTAAGTTTTGTAATAAAGAATTATGTCCTCAAATTAAAAATAACTCATTACCTACTATACAAGAAGTAAAAGAGGGTAAGATAGGTTCAATATATTCTACGATAATAGAATATAAGTTAACCCAAGCAGACAAACCAGGTACTATAAATCTATGTTATGATAGGAGTTGTAATTTGAGATGTCCTTCGTGTAGAAAAGATTTTATATATTACACAGAAAAGACATACAAAAAAGAGTTTGATAGACTAACTTTAATAAATGAAGCGGTCTTAAAATATGTACATTCAGAAAAAAAAGAAATAACTCTCAATATTACAGGTTCAGGAGACCCGTTCGGGTCTAAACATTTTTATAATTTACTTAAACAACTTAATTATAACAAAAACCCTAAAATTAAATTACTATTACAAACTAATGGAGTTTTATTTGATGAAAAAAGATGGGAAGACTTAAAAAATATACATAAATTCCATATTGATACTATTATTAGCTTAGATGCAGGAGATAAGCAATCATATGATCTCACCAGAAGAGGTGGTGATTGGAATAAAGTAAATCATAATTTAGGTTTTATAAAAAAACTACAAGAACAAAAACTTATAAATTGGGTAAGATTAGATATGGTAGTACAAAATAACAACTACAAAACAATACCTCAATTTATTGATATAGCTCGAAAACATGATTTTCACTCATATACATCTCGTATAGTGAATTGGGGTACATTTACCCCTATTGAATTTATGTATCATAATATTTTTAATACTAACCATAAAAATTATATAGATTTAAAGCGCTTAGTTAAGCAGGTATCTCCATACGAAAAACATGATTGGGGTAATATATCTGATATTTTAAATTAATATACTTAAAAATATTCATATATGAAAAACATTCCAGTATATTGTGTAATTCGTACAGATAGAGATTATAATTATACTCAAACAACAAACTTAGAGTTACATCAAGGCTCTCCTGAATATTCCGGTCAATTTGCAATATACTGGAATAGTATTTTCAAGAAAAAATTATCTAAAGTAAAGCAAGAACTAAGACACATAAGTTTTAATTCAATAAAAAAGGCTGATTTCGATAAAGTGTACTGGAATTTGCAAGATTTTTTTGATGATTATAAAAATATAAAAAATAAAACCCTAGTATACATGCAAGATGATGATGATTTGGTAGTACCAGATATTGCATCTAAAATAAAACAAAATTACAAGAGAGGGTTCGATGGGTTAGTTTGGGGACATCTAAGGCTACATGGTATGTATAATTTTTATTTTACTGATATTGAGATTGGTCGAAAAGGATTAGATGATAAAGGTAATACTATGGATATAAATTTTAACCCATTTCCTTTTATTCAAAGCAACCATAATGTTACATTATATCCAATAGAAAAAAATAATAAAATAGGTACTTACATAAAAGAGTTAGATAAAATATTACCAATTAATCACTCATGTATTAACTGGTATCTGTTTCAAACGTCAAAAAAATTTATTAGAATAAATGAGATATTATCAGTATATAATAGTACACCTGCTTCAACAACTTATATAGGAGATGAACTTAATATACTAAAACATGAACATGCTAAAGAATGGTTTGAGTCTACAGAAACTTTTTATAAATATGTAAAAAAATTTACTCTAGTAAAGGAAAAGGGTTGTGTGCAAGCATTACCTCACAGTTTAAAAAGATACATAACAAAAACAAAAAACATTTTTAAAGATTGCTTATGACAACAATTTTTGGTTTAGCAGATAATTATTCTATAAATGAGTGTAAATATTTTTTAAATTCCCTACAACAAATAAATTTTCAAGGGGAATTAATTCTATTTTCTAATACTTTAAAAGCAAGAAATGTTACAAAATATAAATTTTGTAAAATAGTTAAAAAACCTTTAAAGTATATAAATTTAACATATGCAGAAAATGTTCTACGCTACTTTTACTTTTTGGATTATATAAAAGAAAATATAACTCATAATAGTAAAATTTTATTTACTGATATACGAGATACAATATTTCAAACTAATAAAGTTTTTAATATAGAAATGAAAAAAGGTATGTACTTTTTTCGAGAAAATAAAAACAATTTAATATTTACAGAAGACTGGCATAATATATGGTATAAAGATATAGAAAGAGAAGATATGCTTGATCTTAATAGTAAGAAAAAATTTATTTACTGCAGCGGTATACATTTATTTAAAAATAAACAATACGCTATACAATATTGCGAATTGTTTAAGCAAAAAGCCGCAGATTATAAAAAATATACTTGGAAGCTTATGGATCAACCAGTACATCAAATGGTAATATATGAAGATAAAATAGATTCAAAAAAATTATTATATAATGAAAATAATGAATTAGTTTTTCATATGGGGCTATGCGACGAAGGAGAATATTCAGTTAATGAACATGAATTTGAAGCAAAAAACCACATTACTAAAAATAAAAAATATTCTAAAACAAAAATATGTTTGAAAAAAAGTGTTCCATCTATTATACATCAGTATGATCGCCGAGAAAGAGCTACAAATTTAGTAAAGGATTTATATACATGAAAATTGCTGTATGTTTTAGCTCTCAATTGAGAAATTATAAATTATGTCTACCAAGATTAAGAAAAAAGTTTACTGAATTACTAGTAAATCAAGGACATACTGTAGACTACTTTGGCTCTTTTTCAAACAATCTATCATTTGGGTTTAAATACTATAATAAAAAATTTGGGCTTCCGAAAACAGGGTCATTTACAGATAAAAATAACGGTTTTCTTACCGTATATAATGATTGGAACTTTTTAATAGATAAAAAAGAAGCATACAACTTTTTGATGAGTCATATTCAGTTTAAAAAACTAGAAATATTAGATAACTGGAAAGATCCTGTAAAAACTAGCTATACTGATGGTATATATAATAGAGATTCTGTTTCTGAAGACGGTTTAAGTATAAATCAATGGTATTATGCAGAACGCAGTGTTAGTTTAATGCAAGAATATGAAAAAGAAACTAATCAAGAATACGATGTAATAATACGCATGCGGCCTGATATGTTATTACTATATTTAGATTTGATAGGAATAACTAATACAATAAATGAACCGTATCATTTTAAAGCTGGGTATGTAGAAGTACTAAACGGGTGGCCTTCGATAGGAGACTGGTATCATATATTTGGCAAACAAGCCGCTAAACGCTACCATAACGGACTATGTCAACGGTTAATATCATGTTATAATGATATGTATCTAAGAAAGAATGATTTGAAGCAATCATGGGGCGGTAACCCTCCACCTGAAACTATGTGGGCTTATTGTACAAGAGGTATAGGTAAATGTACTTTAACTACGCTAGGCTTCGGTGCGATGCTTTGTAGACAGTTTATAGAGGAATATTATCCAGATATAGATAATATAAATATGGAACAATTGTGTGATTATCAATTTGATATATCATTATCTAATTTTGCTATAGAAGAGTATTTGAATAAAATAACAAATTATAATGTTATAGATGATCACTATGATCAGTTAAGAAATTATATAGAGAGTAATAATATTAACGTATTGAAGCTTAGAGAAGGTCATTTAGTGACAAATGACATTTCAAACACGGATGAAATTTTAAAAGATTTTAAAATAATATGATACAAGAAAAAATTTACGTAGTAAAAAGAATTGGAGAACACTACAAACAATCAATGGAAATTGACCCTGATAACGGTCATCATCAAAAAATACAGCAACATATTGATGTACTGAAAAATGTAAATATAGATTATTGGGATACGAGAGATAAAATTGTTAATTTAGCAAAATTAAATTTATATAATGCTGGATTCAAATATGTAGTTGAAACATTACAAGACTTTGAGCGAAATATCGAAAATTTAAGAGATAAATGGGTTTACTTTACTGATGATGATGATTGGGTTGATAGTAATATAATTACAGTTTTATCAGAAGTTATACGTAATAATAAAAATCTAGATTGCATTATATGGCCGCATATTAGATATCACGCTCTTACAAATATCATTACAGGTAATAAAGAGATAGATCCTAATTACAATCCAACGCCAAGATTACAATCTAATCATTGTGTTATAAAAATAACAGATAATTTTATAAGCAAGTGGAAACCAGATTTAAATATTAAAGATAAAACTCAGCACTGGAATTTAAATGATTATGTCTTTGAGTCGCCTGATTTAAATTTAAATGTTGTAGAGATACCAAGATTTTTATCATTATGGAATAATACACCTATTAGCTTTAGCTGGCATATGCACCCAGAAATATTTTCTATAGAAACAAAAGAATCTTTGTTAATACGGATAGCTAATTATGCATCATTTCTTCCAATGCGAATAGAACAATTAATAAATAATAACATTGATACTGTATATTTAAATTATATATACACACAACAGCAATTTTTTAAAAAATAATATAATGAAATTACAAGAATTAATGCTTAGCAAAGACCCTAAATACTGGACAGATAAGGGATGTAACCATAGTTATACAAATTATTATGATGATATACTTTCAAAGTATAAAACGAAACAAATTAATATTCTTGAAATAGGTATATTAAACGGTGCATCTTTGCATTTATGGGATAGCTACTTCGAACACAAAGACACGATCATATGCGGTTTAGATATTACTGATAATATATATCCTGAGTTTAAAGAAATGTATAGTGAAAGAGTATCATACAAAACAGGAGATAATTATTATATAGAAGATAATATACCTAACGAAGTAAAACAAATTAAATGGGATATTATTATTGATGATGGGAGTCATGATTTACAGCATCAATTAGATTTTTATAAAATTTACGAGAAGCTTTTGAGTGAAAATGGTTTATTAATTATTGAAGATGTGCAAAGTATAGAAAATTTAAATATTATAACAAATACTTATACAGACTTAACTCAAATAGATTTACGTAAAAATAAAGATAGATACGATGATTTACTAGCGGTTTTAATTAGATAAATCGAGAATAACCATATGGATGAATGTTTTTATTCCTCTTATAATTTTTTGGTAGTTTATTATCGCAATTTAATAAATTAAACCACATTCTCTCCATAACATAAACACTATCACTTACCCAAAGATAATCTATACCCCTATTTGAGTTAACTACGGTACAGCTTTCCTTTATATAGTCGTTTATACTCCTCCATTTATCTCTGCTAATACTATGTATACAACTTTTAGTAGCTCCAAAAATACCATTTGTTTGAAATAAGAATAAATCTGGTATAGTAATATCGAATTTACTACAAAACGATTCACAGTTTAAAATAAACCGCTCTTTTACTGATGTACGACCATATATATCACTTATAATAAAACTACCAGTAAGATCTATATAACCGCTACTAAATTTATAATATTTTTTATCCTTTACAATATTATAGAAAGATTTTTTTGATGTAGCTATATGAGGAAAAGGATCTGCTTGTGTAAATATATTTATATCTGCTAAATAGTTATAATTATCTACTATATGCTGTAAGTAAGATTGATGCTCGCAACCTATATTAATTAATTTTTTGGTAATTAAAGTTAAATTAGATAGAGGAATATTATTATCTGATTTTTCATACAAAAATATATTATCAATACCCTCCATATTATCGAGCCAATGTATATCGTTATTAAAAGATGAAGCTATTAGATCAATTCTCATTTTGTAAATAGTTTTTTAGGCCTTCACCTGGGGTGTATGTTTTAAAATCTTCTAAATTTATCCCTAATTTACTTAAAAAATTTATATCACCCAATACATGTTGATTAGTCGGTAATCGTCTGATTAAATCAAATGTTAGCTGAGTGTCAAAACCATTTACAGTAGTTGTCTTGTTAATATATTCAGATTGTAAGCTATCATGTACTCCACGAAGGCAAACATCATTGTAAAAATGATCGAACATCTGCTTGTAAATTAATAAGTGTTCTTTTTTAAGAGTAATAAAAAAAGTATCATGATGTAAATTTGCATGTACATCTGGATTATTAGGCCCGTCAGTATACAAAAATTTATCGGTTAATTTATTTAAATTAATACTAGGTTTATAAAAAAATACATCTGGTCGAATAAACATAAAACAACTATAATCAAGAAATGTAGGTTCTTTTTCTAAAAACTGAATAGCTTGTTTAATGATAAATAATCTAGATAATACAGATATAGCGGGAGTATTAGTAGGGGTATTGATGAGATACGGGTGATAATCTTCATAATTTAAATATAATGTGTTTTTAGGTAGAAATAAATTATTGAGTTTATCTTTTAGTGGTATGCACCATGATGTTATAAAATAGTCAAAAACCCAATCTTTGTTTTCGTTTATAATGTAATATTCTAACGTTTTTTTACATATTGAGATATCTACATAACTATTAATATTGCTAGATGATAAAGTTTTTAATTGATCTTTAGATGACCATCTTGTATCTCTAAACGGGCCTTCCTTGGTAGATACACCACCATACAACATAATACAACATTTTTTATTAGTTGTTATTCTCTGTGACCGTGAATTTTGCTCCATATAATTTCTGTTGTATCCCTATAGATATTACTACTTTTTATAGGTACTATTTTAGATGTATGATGAGAAAAAATCCAATACATAAGACGCTCCGTGCTCATAGAATGTATTTTTTCTGTTGGTAAATTTTTAAGATTTGAAAAAATATCTCTCAATATAGAGCCTTTACATCCGAAGGAAGTATGCGTGATTAGATTAAATTGTTTATATCTGTTAATCCATGACTTCCAGCATTGATCAAAATATACAGTATCTTTAGTTAAAAAATTTATAGCTTTTTCATATATTTCTATCATATATAACTCATCAAAACAAGAATACCAACCCCAAGAAAAATCAAAAGAATATACATCTGCTTTAGAAAAATTAAAATCAATTTTTTTTTCGATAAATAAAGTATCCTGAATGCAAATATAATTTTCTGCTGATATGTTATCTATCGCATATTTCCATGCACCAAGCTCATAGTTTACATTATTACAGAAATGAAAATTTATATTTTTAAATTTTTGTACAGGTTCAAAACCTGATAATACATCGCTTTTAGAATCTATAACATGTATGTCAGGAAAGTTATAATGTTTATTGATTAATTCAATATTTTCTAACAAAAGACCCGTAGGATTTTTTGTGGAAATACAAAAAACATAATCATTCATAATTTTCTATAAAATATTTAAGATCTTCTGGTGTTCCTAAACCCCACATTTTATCAATATTATAAATTTTTATCTTCTTATTATCACCTATCGCTTCGTTAAATACAGGGCATACATAGAATTCATTATTAACTCTAATATTGTTATTAATCATTTGCTCAGCATATTTAACATAATCAGATCCTCTTCGCCAATAATATATACCCACAGTAGCAATATCTGATATTGGATTTTTTTCTGCTACTTCAGAAACAAAGCCTTTATTATTTAACTTAGCATAACTCCATTTAGGATGAGTAGATTTAAAAGTTAGTATACCCCCATCAATAGTATCCCCAATCATAGAGTACATAAATTCATTACTATCCCATTCTACAAATTGATCAGAATTTGCCATTACTAATGGTTCATCATTGTCAATGTACTCTTTAGCTAAAAGAGTAGTACAAGCGGCTCCTTCAGTTATACCATCAACTTGTACAATCTTACAGTTAGGTGTAATATTATTAAGAACTGTTTCTAAATTATATTTTTCATAGTGAGATTTCTGTACGATAAAAATATAGTTCGCTTGTATGTTAATATTTTCTACGACTGTTTGAATCATAGGTTTACCATTAACATCAATTAACGGTTTAGGAAAAGTATAACCCGCTTGTTCAAATCTACTTCCTGCTCCTGCCATAGGAATAAGAACATTCATATTACCGCCTTGCCATTTTGGTTTGATTTCTTCCATATTTTTATCGGTTTTTTTAATAAAATTAGTTATATAATCGAGTGTAGTATCGTTAGGATTAGTTACTGGGCATAAAACACTACCAGTTCGTAAAGCACCTTTGCGACCTATATGAGAATCTTCAACAATAATAGTCTCATCAGGATTAGTTCTACTTAAAATCATACATCTCATATATATTTCAGCATTAGGTTTAGATAAAAACACGTCTTCATTAGAAACAATATAATCGCAGTAATGTAAAATTCCTAATTTATTGAGAGATACAATAATTGTTTCTCTTATCGCATTCGACGCAACACTTATCTTAATATTACTACTTTTAAGATGCAGAAATAGTCGCTGTAATTCTAAATTTTCTTTTGTACTTTGTAAAAGTTCTTTAGTGTAATACTGTTTAAGGGACCATACTTTAGAAAATAATTCAGTAGGTAAGTTTTTGTTATTACAAAGTAAATCTAATTTAGCTTTAGTAGATTTGCCATCATAAGTTGAAAGATGTTCTTCTCTTTCAATAATATATTTTGGATCTACATCATATAAAGCTTTATTTAGCGCATGGTAATGTAAATCTCTACTATCGATTAGAACTCCATCTAGATCAAATATAATGTGTTTTATATAATTGTACATAATCCGAACAAATCCCCGTACACTGATATTTAAATGTTGGTGGTTTATTATCTACAATAATACACTTACTATTAGTGCTTACTTCTTTACCTGGATATACCCAGATATATCCTTGAGAAGTAATTGTATAATCATCTTCTTGATGCCAAAAACAATGCAAATTAGCATTAATACAATATTCTAAAGCGGGTAAATTTTTTGCGTGACATACAAAAAAAGTATTTGCTAAAAACTTACTATCAACTTCATATTGAGGATAGTCATGCCCGAGTATATATTTATTATCTTGAATCCATACATCAATCTCTACTACATACCCAGAATTTACAGCATTTAATATATAATCAGGGTGATTTTCTTGATCTGACGGACCATTAAGGTTACCTCGATGAGATATAAGCATAAAAATTTACCTCCAATAGTCGATCATCTCATCTAACATGGTTTCAAACGTATATTCTGGCTGCCAACCTGTAGCTTTTTGTAATTTAGAGCTATCTCCTTTAAGATTATTAAGTTCTTCAGGTCTCATGTATTTAATATCCTGTTTAATATAGTGACTCCAGTCTAAATCAAGTTTACTAAATGTATACTCAATTAAATCTTGTACAGAATGAGAAACCCCAGTAGCACAAACAAAATTATCAGGCTTATCAAGCTGTAAAATCATCCACATTGCCTTTACATAATCTTTTGCATGACCCCAATCCCTAGTAGCATTACGATTACCTATATATAAAGAATTTTTGTAGCCACATTTTATATCAACTGCTCCTTTGACAACTTTATTTGTTACAAATGTAATACCACGACGAGGGGATTCATGGTTAAATAAGATCCCGTTACTTATAAACATATTATAACTATTTTTGTAATTGTTACATATATTATAAGCAAAAACCTTAGCGCACCCATAAGGAGACACAGGCCTCATAGGGGTTTCTTCTCGCTGGAACCCATCCTTATCAATACTATTACCAAACATTTCACTCGAAGAAGCTTGATAAATTTTAATATTTTTATTGTGAAGCTTTACTGCTTCTAATAAGTTGATAACTCCCAAACCAACTACTTCAGATGTGTATTGAGGTAAATCAAACGACACCCTTACATGAGATTGCGCGGCTAAATTATAAATTTCATCAGGATTATGTTTCTTAATAATGCGCATTAAAGAACTAAAATCAGTCATATCTCCATACTCAAGAGTAATAAGATTATTATCTCTAAGTTTAGCAATGCGTACTGATTGATTCTCTGACAGATTGTCTACGAACCATGCCGATCACATTATAATTTTTAGATACAAGAAATTCTGCTAAATATGAACCATCTTGACCATTTATACCCGTAATAAAAGCGGTTTTTTTATTTTCTTGCGACATCATAATTTTCTATAAACCAATTAACAGTTTGCTTAATACCTTTTTCAATTGGAGTAAATTCAAAGTCAGGAACTAAACTCATAAGTTTGCTGTTATCTGAAGGTTTTCTAAACTGACCTTCAGGTTTATCAGTATTATATATGATATTGCCTTTAAAATTAAAAGCATCACATATAATATCAACTATATTTTTAATACTTACTTCTTGGGATGTGGATAAAATAATAGGTTCAGCATTATCATAGTTAGATAAAACCCAATTTATTAATTTACCTAAATCTTCACTATATATAAACTCTCTTAAAGGCTTACCTGAGCCCCAAATTTCTAAATCAGTATTATTTTTCTTAGCGATATAACACTTATGTATTAATGATGGAAGCACATGACCATCATCAATATTGAAATTATCTCTAGGCCCATACACGTTAGTAGGTATGACATTAACGAAATTGACATCAAACTGTTCTCTATAAGCTCTTGATTGTACATCAAGCATACGTTTAGCATATGCATAACCGTAATTAGAACTATGCGGAGGACCTTGATGAATTTTATCCTCAGTCAAGGGGTATTCTACTTGATCCGGAAAAATGCAGGTAGATAAAATTGATACAAGTTTTTTAACCTGGAAAGTTCTACAAGCTTCAAGTACATTGGTATTAATTTTAATATTATCTAAAAAGTATGTTGCATTACCTCGCATATTACCTCCTAGACCCCCTACCTTTGCTGCAGTATGTACAACATGGGTTGGTTTATTTTTTTCAAACACAGTTGTAGCTTCATACCAGTCTCTTAAATCCGCGTCTTTACTAGAAAGTTTGATATCAGCCTTTATAGTTGAACCAACTAAACCTGTACCACCCGTAATTAATGTTTTCATAATAATTGTTTTAACCCTGTATAAATATCGATTGTTTGATTATAATCTAAATTGTTTAATTTATCAACATTTAAGTACATATCTTTGACTTGTACTAATTTATGGAAATCAGTAGGTTCAATGGTGATAAAATTACTTGTAGAATTAGTTTGCTGTTTGACATAGTTCATAAGATCTATAAACTTATACGGAGTGCCAGACCCTATATTTACTATATCATTATAATTCGTATTACTTGATAAGATAGTATATATAGCTCTACATACATCATCAACGTGTATATAATCTCTTACAAAATTACCACCATGATAAAGATTAACATCTCTATTATTTTTTATTTCATTAATTAAATATTGTAAAGCATTTTTTTTCTTTGAAACTCCTTTATCATTTTTGCCATAAACATTACCTAATCGCAAAATACGATACTTAATATTAAAAGTTTTACAATAACTTATAAGTAAATCTTCTGCGCATTTCTTTGTTATACTATAAAAACCTGTTGGATGACAATAACTATCTTCTTTTGCAGGTAAGGTTACATTACCATATACAAACCAAGAACTAATAAAATTAAAAACAGTATTTGTATCTTTACAATTTTCTAAAACCTTAATTAATTTTATCAAATTAGTCTCAATATCTATTGTAGGGTAATTATGTACATTATAATTATCAGTAGTACTAATAAAATATAAAATATTTTTATATAAAGGTTGATTATCGTCTCTAGAATGTCTATGTATCTCCATAGGATACATATTGCAAAACGCGTTCCCTATAAAACCTGTTGATCCAAAAATATCTATTGTGTCCATTTTTTATTAAAAACATTATCTACATAATCAAATACATCTTGATTGTAGTGAGGGGCCGCCCCAATAAAGAAAACTTTATCTAAAACTTGATTAGCGTAAGGAAATTCACTTACATTACCTAAATGTGAAAAACCTGGATGTAATAATATATTACCCGCAAAGTAATTTCTTGTTTGTATTTTATTTTCTTCTAAAAAGGTTACAAGTTTGAACTTTAATTCTTTATCTTCGCATATAAATGGAGTACCAAACCAAGAAGGACTAGCTTTATCTAGAGTTTTAACTCCTCTGATACCATCAACATATTTGAGAAGTATATTTTCTATATTTTGTTTGCTATTTTTTCTTTTGGTACATATTTCATCAAATTTCTTGAGCTGTTCTACTCCAATCGCACCTTGCATATCAAGAGGCTTTAGATTGTAACCCATATTATTGAAAACATACTTATGATCAATAATACCATCATAGCTCTCTAACCATCTATCAAACCTATTACCACAACTACCACAAGCTAAAAGATTAGCGGGCCCGACACAATAGCAATCCCGACCCCACCACGAAAAACTGACAAATAATTTCTTGAGTTCAGGATTATTCGTACATACCATACCTCCTTCGCCTGTAGATATATGATGAGCAGGATAAAAAGATGATGTCCATGCAGTATAATAATCTGAAAGATGCTTATTATTCCATTTTGTACCTATACTATCGCAGCTATCACCTATCAATAATAAATTATATTTTTTACATAATTCGGTAAGATAATCCATATCGGGTGGATTAGCAAGAACTGGAGATACAAATATAGCTTTTGTTTTAGAATTAATTTTTTCTTCTATTTTGCTTACATCAAAGTTTAAAGTATCGTATTCTATGTCAACGAAAACTGGTTTTAAATTATTTTGTACTAAAACTGATATAGATGTAGGGAATCCTACCGGGGAAACAATAATTTCGTCTTGATCTTCCCATTTATAATATTTCCTCAAAGCAGAAATTAATACTAAATTTGCTGAACTACCAGAGTTAACCATATGGGCATAACTAACATTAAAATAATTAGCAAATGCTTTTTCAAAACGATGTACATTTTCACCAGCTACAATCCATTTCCCTGTTAAAAAGGCATTCAAACCAGCAACAATTTCTTTATCATCCCAGTAAGGACCAGAGTATAATACAGAACTTTCACCGGGTATAAATGAAGTATTATACAAATACGGTGGTAGTCTGTTACTTAAATATGCTTGAGTTTCATCAATAATTTTGTCAATCGTTAAGTTTGTCATTTTTTATATTATCTAATAAGTTTTTATCAGGTGAAGAAAACCTCTCAACTTGTGCGAAGTTATATTTGATATAATCAAGTTTAGAATAATAATCTTCTATAGAAATTTGTTTTATAATATTAATAAGTTCAGGTATATTATTAAACGTATAAAAGCCTTTTTTATTAAACTTGTCCCCTATATACGGGTCACCGTAATATATAGGTATACATCCTGTTGCAAAACAATCAATAATCTTTTCAGTATAATAACCTGGATATATACAATTTTCAACTACAATACTATATCTATAATCTTTGAAAGGATCTAAACGGTTATCAAATTTATTATAACCAGTACCCCATAAATCTATATCTGTTGTAATATTACGAACAATTTCATGACGTAATTTATGACCTACAGTCCATGTTTTATTAGAAGCCACAATAGATAAATTCTTAGTCTTAGAATAAACACTACAATCTTGAATAGGTATCCAACACCCACCGAATTCTAACACACCTACTTTAGGATGAATAATCCTAGGATCACACAGATATATTTTATCAAAAATATCTACTAAGGTTTCCCACTTTTCATATAAAGCAGGCTTGATCACCGGGCTTTCAAGTGCCCATGCAACTTTATATTTACTATCTATTTTGAGTGGTATATCAGTAAAACAAAATTCATCAGTAAACACAGTTACACCATCCCATTTACGCAAAGGTGGCTTAATATACTGTAAATCAAGCACAGGTCTAGTAGGGTTTGCATAATTAGGAAAATTATTATCAAATAAATTAATTAACATTTAATTTTATCCATTCTAGCGGTAAATTTTCAAAGTTATCTTTTTTATCAGCATAAGCAGGTCCGAACCATGTTGTCGGTGCTACTACAATTTTATTAGGGTTACTGTTTAACCATGCTGCCCACCAGCTAAAAGAAGAGTTAGCAATAATATTATTACTACACATAGACATTAACCATAAGCTTTCTATATCGTTAGTATTTTCAACAAAAATACAATTATTATAATCAAAATTATTTTTACACCACTCTATATCGTCAGAGAATATATAAATTTTACTATAATCCCTAATCCTTTTTAAGGCTCTAGTATAGTAACTTAAAGGTAAAACTGGGTGATAGTCTTGAAGCTTTAAATAATCTGTTCTTCTTACATGTATAGATACACTATTATTATCTATAAAATTTTTATCTATAAAATTTTTACTAGGCTTGAGGTTATTTTTTATAATATGAGAGATATTTTTAAAATATCTATAATTTTGCCAATAACCATCAAAAAAATACAAAAATTTAGAACTATAGTTAAAACTCTTGTACTGAAAATCATCTCGAACAATTTTTATTTGTTTATTACAATTTGTATTACTAAAAAGTTGATATTTAATAAAAGGTAATTTATTTAAAGAAAACTCTCTAGGAGTAACCCCTATTTGATTATTATAAAAACTATTGTCTAAATATGTATCAATATTATGTTCCTCAAAAGCTTTGCTAAATGCCCATTGATAAAGCTGGTTACCTAACCCTCCTTGTAATTTAATTACTACCATACATTTTAAATTGTATTCAAAAATTTATCAATATAGTCTCTATCTATATAATCTGAACTTTCAACTGTATTGTAAGCTGGGTGTATACAAAAACCATTTCGTACAAAACCGAAATTCAAATTATGTCTATCTTTGTACTTATTGTATGGTACTTCATCAAATGCATCTACAAATAATGTTTTATCATTAACAATATTTTTCCAATGTTCTGTTTTAGTAAAAAACAAATTGTTACAAAAATAAGGCCTGTTATGTTTTTCTATTCTAAAGTTATTTGTTTTTAAGAATTTGTCAATATAATGTTCACAAAAAATATTACATATTTCAGATTGAGCTAATCTAGACACTCTTACTGGGTGTATTCCTTTATAATGGTGATTAATCTCGGTAACATCCCTATAAAATGATTCATCCCATGAATGTCTCGTTTTATTAAGTGTAGAATAATCAGCTCCCCATATATTGGTTATATAAGTGTTCAAAAATATATCATAAATATGTTTTTTGTGATGTTCATCAAATAAATCTTCTATAAAAAATTCAGTTGAAGGTATACCATTAGATAAAATAGGGCTTAATAAAAGGGTATCAGGATTATCATCTAAAAAATGAATATTCTCGATAAAATAATCCCATAATTGGCTAGTAATAAATACATCATCATCTATAGAGCACATATATTTACTATTATCACATATACTTGTAGCATAGTGAATTTTATTCATGTAATCTGGTTTACCGAAATTAACACTTCTTCCTTTAATACCTAAATTTTCAATAATATCAGGATATTTAGTTTCTTTAAAAGAGGACAAAATGTTCAAATAAATTTTGTTTTTATTTTCGCTTTTAATTTTACTTAGAGTTTCAAGAACTTTTTTAAAAAAAGGTAATCTATGCGGATTATGTAATATTAAATTTAATTGTATCATAGTTTTAAGTTATATAAAAATATATTTTCTTTTAAAGTAGTCTCATCAAAAGCTCTATCTTTATATTTTAGTAATTTTACTGAAGAACATCTATTCATTTTAAAATCAGTCTTAGTTCTAACTCTTTTTGACCATTCTACATCTTCTCCATATCCCCATGGCAGTCGATTATCCAAAGGGTTATCTAACATAAAAGATTTTTTACCTATCCAAAAAGCACCAGAAAAATACATAAGCTTAGATAAATGAGACATATCATAAGGAATTAAATAATGATTGTTATTAAGTATTGGATTACCATCTTCTGCCCATAAAGACCAATCTCTATAACGAGTATTATCAGAATTAAGTATCCTTGTCATACATATATCAAACTCATTACCATAATCCAAAAAACCTTGATACCAATCTGGACTAAAACTAATATAGTCGTGTAAATAAACTATATTATTATAATTAGATATATTTGTTATAATATTTTTTTTGATAGATATATCCCCTGAGGGATGAATATCATTATACTGAACAAACCTAGTATTGAAAGAATTAATATTTAAATTTTTTCCTACAACAATAATTTCATAATTAGGTATTTTCAAATTATGTATACTTTGTATACAATCTTTTATATGATCTGAATCACCGCCAGTAACTATTCCAAAAGTAAAATTCATTATTTAAAAATACATAACTATATTATTAGGGTGAGTTTTAGGATATTCATCAATAAAATTAATTTTTTTATTAAACAGATTAATTAATTCGTTTTTAGTTAATGAATTAATATTAAATGCATCACTAATAAAATTAAGGATAAAATATCCGTGTTTACATTTTTCAATTATATTATTATAATAACTGACTTGTAAGTCTTTACAAATTTCAGAATATGCATAAGTACTAATAACTAAATCATACTCTTCAATATTGTTATCAACCTCGTCAATAGGTAATATCTTAATATTAATATTATGTTCATTAAGATATTTTTTTGTTAGTGCTGAAGGTTCATCAAGATCAATAATAGTATAATCAATATTATTAAACATCTTATTTAAGATTAAACACTGACCTCCATAACCACAACCTATTTCAATTATTTTTTTATTATTAAAATTTCCAAAAATTTTTGTAAAATCAACTAATGTCTTTACATACCTTAATGTAGTTGGAGATATATTACCTATATCAGGATACTCATATTTTACTGGACTGCCTATCTCATCATTTGAGATAAAATCTGTTTTTATTTTTTTATAAATTATATCACTATATTTTTTTATATAATTAAGATATTTTAAACCATCTTCATAACTTACGTGTTCTAAAATTTCTTTATAAGATGGTTTTTGTTTAAACGTAGAAAAAATTTCATCATTTTCTACAGCTAATTTACAAATGTTTTTATATTCAAAAGTATCACTTATACTATTCATTTACAGTATTATATATAGGTTTGTTTTTTATATCTAAAGCGCACCGAACTTGATCATTCAAGTCTTTATGATGTTCATTTAATGGTATGTTATCTCTATATAAATATAAAGGAATAGAAATAAACATGGTTTTAGATCTCCCAGCTAATTCTAAAATAGGCTTCATTATAGCTACATCTCCAGCGCTTGTATATAGTTTATTATTAATATCATAGAAACTTATTTTAGGATCAATATGTTTCCATAATTTAAGTTTAAAGGTTCTTAAATGGGAAAATATCCAGCCTACAGGAGAGATATATTCTGAAATGCTTATACCTTTTATCCACGGTTTACATATACTCTTATTGCCTGTAGATGTAATATAATTACCGTAAGATACTAAGTGAGTTGAGTTTTTAATATATGCTTGAGCGATAAGACTAAAAACGTTAGGGTGCAAAAGTAGATCATCTCCATCAACGTGTACTATTACAGCATTAGGATTATATTTAAAAGATTCAATTGCTTTAATATGATTGGAAAGTGGACCTGTATTATGTTTATTTTGCAAAAATACAAATTTATTATTAATATTATTTTTTATAACCGATGATGTATTATCTGTTGAGCAATCATCAATTATAACAACTTTATAATTTGTATATGTTTGAGACTTAATAGAGTCAATACATTGTTTTATATACGACTCACAATTATAGCAAAGTACTACTATGTAAAGTTCAAGATTCATCTATAATATTTTTAGCAACAAATGTTCGTTCAAATTTATCTAGATTATCTTCTGTATGCCAATAAACTTTATTAATTTTACCTTTATCAGTTACATCAAACTGTAATACTTTTTTACCTGATAATAAACCTTCAATACTTGTACGACCTAAGAATATACCTGAAACAATATCACATTTTTTGTAAAAATCTTCTACGTGCCATTGAGGCTGTATACTTTGAAAGTTTTTATGTTGAAGATTATAATCATCTCTACCTACATGTAGTATTTTAAAGTTTTGTTTTTCAGATAAATCAAATAAATACCTCATGACATTTACTCTAAGATAATCTATACTACCTGGAAATAGAACTACTTTATTTTTTATATCTAATTTACGATTTCTAATAGGATTAAATCTACTAAAATCAAACGGATTATAAATAAGATCACATTTGATATCAAACTTTTCTACTATAGATGGTCTAATACCTACATATTTAGTAACTCTCTTATCGAGAATAGGTTGTTCGAGATCTAAAACTTCTGAGTGTATTATATTAATAAAAGATTCACTCTTTATATTTTTAAGATAATCCCACATAACTATACCATGTGAAAAAATAACTTTATCGAAATTTCTATTTTTAATATCTTCTTTATTTAGAAATGTAATGTTATTAGTTTTATCCTGTAAAGGTTCACCTGTAAATCTTGAAAATACAGACACTTGATGGCCTAAGTCTTGTAATGCAGTAGCGAGCTCATAGAAATATATTTCTGAACCTGTGAAATTCTTAAAACTAAGACAACTAAGTAAAATATTCATGACCAACCTAATGCTTCTGCAGTACTTGAAAAATTATTTACAAAAACATCTTTACATTTCAATGCAATATCTCTATGTTCTTTTTGAGTATCTTCTTTAGAGCGAAGATCAATATAATGAATCCATGATCTAATAGAGCCTTTCATATACATAGTAGTTTCAGTACATAGAGGTAAAACCATACGAGCACACTCCTTAGCAACACCTTTGTCAATTAAGCTATTGTACACAAGTTCTGCAGTATGAATATAATCATCAATTGCTTCTTGATGTTCTGTTTCGAGGATATGAGTTTCATCTCCGACCTGTCTATTAGTCTTGCCTTGTAATCTCCATTCTATATTTTCGAAAGATGTAACATTACTATACCGCTGACTAAATTCTTGGAAAGAAAACGATCGATGTCTGAGTATCTGCGCTGCAATAGCTCGAGAGGTTTTTATTTCAACGCATAGGTCTACCATTTCAAAAGGAGACCAATGTTTATGTTTAATTAAATAGCTTAAAAGTTTCGGTGCGGTTTTAGTATTATGTTGATTTGAAGGATTAGAAACCCGAGCACAATATGCAATAAGATCTTCAGGTGTTTTGATGTTATTTATGGTTGGATGAGTGATTGAAACTAAATTAACTTCCATATAATTATTATAAGATACTTTGTAATAAATCAATAAATAATTATAACAATTATGCCGAAAGCAAAACGGGAACCTAAAAAGCCTTCACGGGCTTCAAGGGATATAGAGGAACGAATTCATAAAAATTATTTTACGAATTTCGAAATTAACCAAGAGTTTGAACTCAATGATGTTCATAAATCCTTCCTAGAACTAGCATTAGATAAACGAACAAAAGTATCAATGATTGATGGACCTGCTGGTTCAGGTAAAACATATCTATCTGTACTTGCTGCTCTTCAGTGTCTCAAAAATCACTACGTAGATGAAATAGTTTATGTAAGAAGTATAGTAGAATCTGCATCAAAAAGCTTAGGTTCTCTCCCAGGGGAAGCTGATGAAAAGTTTTTACCATGGATGTACCCCTTGTTTGATAAATTACAGGAATTACTTACAGAATCAACAGCTAAAAATTTAATCGCAGAAGATATAGTAAGAGGTATACCGGTTAATTTTGTACGCGGAGCTACATTTAGAAATTGTTGCGTTATAGTTGATGAAGCACAAAACTTAACATTACCAGAAATAATAACCATATTAACGCGAATTGGTAATAATTGTAAATATTTTATTGTAGGAGATAAGAGACAAGCAGATATAGGTAGTAAGTCTGGCTTTAGTAAGGTGTTCGATTTATTTAGCGACTATATATCAGAAAGAAAGGGCATTTTTACATACGAATTTACCTCAATGGAGGTTGTACGAAGTGAGATACTTAAGTATATAGTAGAAAAACTAGAAGAATTACATATGAAACCGTAAAGCTTTTGCTAATCTACTATGGAGACTCTTTTTTTGTTCTCCACTTTCAACTAGTCTAGAATATTCTTTTCTAAATGCCTCAACGAACTCTTTAGATAGTTCGAGATTACGAGGATAGAACATTCGTGTCTTTAACGTTAAATAACCTTCACATAGCTCGTCATATTTCATTTAATTATTTATTAAACCCCGAACGCTTTTTTAATTTTTTCCATTTCTTCAAGCTCTTGAGGTGTAATAATATTACCCGGTTCTATAAAATCTCCGTCATCATCGAGATACATTTTTATTAATTCAATACGCTCTTTTCTGTTACCAAAAACCTCGACAATACCCGGGCGGTCTCCTTCAGAAAAGAAGGTAGATTTTGGATTATTCATATAATCTCTATGTACGGCTTTGAACAGATTGTCAATTTCTTGTATATAATCTTCATTTGTATCTCTTAGTTCGTCTTCAACGACCTGTACTGGAGCTACTTTGGTAATGGGTGTAAAAAATATAATATCTAAAAATCGAAGAGTTTCTCCGATCAAAGGCATACATTTTTTTATAAATTCATGATCAATATCAGATTCTTTTTTTTGTTCAGCCCATATACTGTATATGATATTGTCAAGAGGACAGCGATCAAATATAATTTTATCCCCTTTAGAAGTTTTTTGAAGTTCATCAATCATGAAGTTCAAAATTTCCCACTGAGTATCTTTATTAGTAACGGAAGAATGGCTTAAGCTCTTTTCAACAATTACATCTCTATATGTCTTGGTAGGGGTTGTATACATAGGCCACTGATCCAAGAAATCTTTGATTAAAGTACTCTTACCCTGACATGCTGTTCCACTAATCGCTATCCTCATTAGTTATATTTACTTATAATATTAAACTTTCAAGGCTTTATCCCATATAACTAATTGTAATCTTGGACTAAAATTGAAATAATGTTTTTTAGCTAATTCCGCTACCATACTACTAACTTCAGAATGTTCTTGTCTACTACCACAACAAGGCATTAACCATACTCTACCCGGAGCAATATCAAAACAATCAACATACTTATCAAGCACTTCTTCCATATCCTTTTCTGTCTTGATAACAAACTTAAAACCAGATCCTTTAGAAGCATGCCATTCAAGTACTTCAGGAATATATCTTTTATTATCTGGGTCTCCATTAGAAGAAAGTTTAGGAGATGTAGTGAATGTAGCTTTAATGTTACCAGCTAACCATTTAGCGCTAGGTTTGAGAGTAGCATTAGTTTCAAAATCAATACGCGGGACCCAGCTCCATCGCAAAAACAAGTAATCTATAAACCTAAGAAGCTTAGTTTGTTGAATGAGAGGTTCTCCACCTGTAATTTTGAATATAGCACCATTAAGTAAATGATTTTTATAGCCACTTTCTTCAAGAAATTTAACTATCTCTTCAAAAGACATTTTATTTTTTATACTCCAAGATACAAAACTATCACACCCATGTGGTGAGTCCGCGGAAGCAAAACCCTTACATGTAAGGTTACACATAGATAATCTCATAAAAACAGATGGCTGTCCTATAAATTCACCCTCTCCTTCAATAGTATAAAAGATCTTATCATCAGATAAGAAAAGTTCATTTGATCCTATAGATTCGTTGCTCATAATTAATTTGTAGTCTCTTCAAATGGATTTTTCAACACCTTTTCTACTGGAGGTGCTTTTTGTTCATAATTATCTTGTTTTTTATTACTCCAATTGATATCATCCCAATTAGAGTAATACTCTTGTTTATCTGAATATGGTCTAGCTTTACTTCCTTTGCTCATAGTAATCCTTTATATATTGCACTATTTTTTTCATGTTCCCAAACTTCAACTTTTTTAACAAAACATCTACCGTCAGTCATATCATCAACAAAACTTGAAGCGAGATTAAAACAAAACTCTGCGAATTTTTCAATACCTACCCCATCCATAATCCGTAAGTCTATAATACCTTTTTCATGTAATTCTTCGAAAGTAGATAAAAACGGATCATCTTTAGATATGACAGTAGTGTGATCAAATTGTTTCTCTAGTTTACTTTTTAAACCTTTGAGGGCTCCAAAGTCTACAACCCAGTTCCTTTCATCTAGCTCATTACAACCAAATAAAAATTTAGCTACTAAACGATATCCATGTAAGAACTTACAATGACTTGTTGCTTTCGGTTGTCTAAACGCACAACTACCTAGCTCTATAACTTTTGTGCTTCTAAATTTACTCATAACTCAATTATAAAATAGACTTGAAATAAGTCAATAATTAATTATAATAGGTGATATGAGAAATAAAGAGTTTATTTTACCTACTGCTAATAGTTCTGCTCCGAGAACAGAAGAAGAACGACAATCAATTATTGAAAAAGCAACAAAAGCATACGAGGCATATTTAGATGCTTTAGGATTTGATTGGCGTAATGATCCTAATAGTACAGATACCCCTCGTAGAGTAGCTAAAGCTTTTGTTAACGACCTAGCTACTGGTTGTTATGATAACCCTCCTAAAGTGACTTCATTCCCTTCAGATGGTTATGATGGTATTGTATCACAATGTAATATTCCAGTAAAAAGTCTTTGTAGTCATCATCATTTAGCATTTACTGGAGTTGCTCATGTGGCCTACATACCTAGTCTAGAAGGTAGGGTTATCGGATTAAGTAAGCTCAATCGTATAGTAGAATTTTTTGCTCGAAGGCCTCAGATTCAAGAAGGTCTAACAATCCAGATTCATAACTCAATCGACGAAGTATGTGAGAAGAATCAGGGAGTAGCAGTACTAATAAAAGCTCAACATACTTGTGCTTGTTTGAGAGGCGTTAAGCATGATGGGTGTTATATGGTAACATCTAAACTTTCAAAAGATTTTATGGATGATTCTAAAACTCGACAAGAGTTTTACGATTTCATAAAGATGGCAGAAAAATAAACTAAACTCCTAAACCGAAGTCGTTAATGATCTTTTGTAAGACATTGGCGACTTCTTTTGCATTCTCAGGAGTAACATCATGAGTTACAGTATCTTTTTCTGACGGAGAGAGCTCTATATTATCTAAATCTACAAATAAAGCTTTTTTAATCAAGTCAACATAAAAAACCTCACCTTCTGGTGACAAGGTATCAGCTTGAGGTTCAACAGGAGTACTATCAGGATCTTGAGCAACTTCGTCTTCATCTTCTTCATTTTGT